>Ga0302320_10000493_pt1 | contig 94655 bp, 70 predicted proteins | sample Bog_T0_3_FD_202130 | JGI IMG/M metagenome (GOLD analysis project Ga0302320, IMG submission 202130) | Peat permafrost microbial communities from Stordalen Mire near Abisko, Sweden - Bog_T0_3 | ecosystem: Environmental > Terrestrial > Soil > Wetlands > Peat | place: Sweden: Abisko, Stordalen Mire... | reverse complement strand
CCCACGGCTTACCGATCCCCAAAAGCTTCCCGTAATGCGCCACGGCCGTCTCCTCGCTTGATGGTTTTTCCATCATCACAGCCTGCATTACTCATCCCTCCTTGCCATTAAGAAACCGGAAGAACCATTGAATTGGCTGCCGTCCCGGGTCGAAGCTTAATGTCCGCTAACCGCCTAAGCGCGCCGGATTCAACACTTGGCTACATGCCCGGGGGAGACTAATGATTCTTGAAGGTCTCTGTCACACCTGTTGATAGGTCATGAGGCCAGCCATCCTTGTTGTGGGATCGTTAGAAAGTTGGTCCGAATCACATGCGCTACGAATTCCTGCAATGCTCAGAAGGGGACCGGGAATGGGCGTATGCGTTGAAATCGGGGGCATATCGTGAGGTCGTTGAGCGCCAGTTCGGACCGTGGGACGAGAGATTTCAGCGCGAGTTGTTCGCGGCCCGATGGAATCCGACGATATCGAGGATAGTCGTGGTCGACGGCATGGCGGCTGGATTGGTTGCCTTGGTGGACAGGGTCGGAGAACTGTGGCTCGACGAGATCCAGATGGCTTCCAAATGGCGCGGCAAGGGGATCGGAAGCGCAATCATTCGTGGCCTGATTGACCAGGCTCGGGCGGATCGAAAACCGATCCGGCTCCACGTGCTAAGAGAGAATGCCCGTGCGCAGAGGCTCTATCGCCAGCTGGGATTCTTTATCACCGGAGAGACGGCGAACCACGTCTTGATGGAATGCGGGGAGGCTCCAGGCCAACGAACGAACCCGGACGAGACGTCCTCCACGCGTCGTCCTGCCTAGGCGGACCGTGCGCAACAGGGGTATGCGAATCATCAGGCCGATTGAAGGGGAGGGCGTTTGACCTCGAAACGGAAGGCGAGCTAGCTATCGGAAGCAACAGCCGCCCGGGTCTGCGCGAGTCATTCGAACCTCAACCATCCATTATGAAACGTTTCACGAGATTCCTACTGGTCGGGCTAGCGTGCGCATCCGCTGCGTGTGCCGAGGTTCCCACGATCATCGCCAACGGCTTCGAAGCCTACAAATCGACGGGATCAAGGGAGGCGCTCGCCATCTGGCTTCAGGGTGCGCCGGCGACCGCCAATATTGACACGATTGGCCTGCCTCCCGACGTGGGCCCGGGATTCGAGAAGCCGGGGGCATTTGGCCCTATGGAGTCCTACGAGGTGGTCGCCGTGTACAGCCCGACGGCCAGGCTGCGGAGGATCTACGCTGTCGCCTATTTCCCGCAGGGCCCGCTGTTCTGCCGCTTCGACCTCTACAGGATGAAGGGCGTGTGGGTGACGTATGCGCTCAAGCTCCATACGATTCCGGAACAGGTGCTTCCAATAGAATTGATCGAGAAATCGGGCTGATCTATGACCGTCGCCTGCCTTGGGCTGGCCTCGCGCTTTCGCGCCATTGCATGTGCGGATCATCAGGATATTTTGGCTGTCGAACCCTCCAACCCGTGAAACCCATGAAGAAGATCGTCGCGCTCGTCGTCTCGATCCCCGCAGCGGCCGCCGCGTTTGAAATGCCGCTCCCGCTTCCCGACATGAAGATCGAATTGCCCTGCATGTCGCTTGTGGGGGGCACCTTGGAGCGGGCGCCGGGATTCGTGAGCGATTTTCAGCGCCAGCATCAGCTGCGCGAACCGGCGCCAAGGCCGGTTTCGAGGATGCCGGTGATCGCGCCCCCGTGCGAGGCGGACTCCAAGATGGTCAAGGAGCCCGACCGCTCGGTCGACTACAAGCTGATCGTGAAGAATCCGGATATAGGGACTCAGAAGTAGATGCTGGGATAGTCGATTCCAACCCGGTCCCGCGCAGGCCCATGTCATCCCCCCAAGGCAAAGCACAGCGGGTCGCCCTGATGCTTGCGGCCGCAGCGCTGGCGGCGGGAAGCGCGTTCTTCATCTTCTACACCGCGCGCCTACTGGTGGTCACGCACGGACTTCGCTCGGTGCGCGCCGGAGGACGCGGCGCCTACGTCGGCGCGGTGGTATTCCCCTTGCTTGCGGCCCTCCTCGGCTGGGGCGGATGGCGCATCGCGGGCGCGATTCGCGGACGCCGGCCCCCGTCAGATGCCTGAGTCCGAGGCGCCGATCCTGCTCGCCAACTACGACCCGGGATGGGTCGGGCTCTTCGACGTGGAAAGGCAGGCGCGGCAGGCTGTCCTTGCGCCCTGGCTTGCGGGGCCGATCGAGCACATTGGCAGCACCGCCGTCCCCGGCAAGGGCGGGGCGCCGGACTACCGGGCCCCCGGAGGGCCGCCGCGGGCCCGGTCCTGGAGCGCCCGTATGCGCGCAACGCTATCGTCCACCTCGATGAGGCCGAGGCTTGCGATCATCTGGCCGATCGTCGTCTTCGGGTCGTTGGACCAGAAGAGGCCCATGTCCTCCGTGTCGTAGTAGTTGAACCCGACCCTGTCCCCGAATTTGCGCCTCAGCGCCTCGCCGTTCTCAAGCTGGGCCTCCCAGTGGAGAATGGCATACGACAGGTCTATCTCGTGAACCAGGACGGATTCCGAGGTCACCTGGGCCTCGATGATCCCGAGGGGGCTGATGAACGCCGCGCGGGCTTTCGGAGTTGCATTAACAACGTAAAACCCGTGTTCCCGCGCATAGGACGCGGGGCGCACCGTCTCCGCCGACGCCGACGGGAGCGCAATGATCTGCGCGCCCCCCTTCGCAAGGGCGTCCCAGCCGTCGGGGTACAGCATGTCGAAGCAGATCTGGATCCCGAGGCGCCCGAAGTCGCAGTCGAAGACCGGGAAGTCGGCCCCGGGCGTGGTCCCTCCCTCGAGGACGTCGCTCCCCGTGGGCGCAACGGGATGCACCTTGCGGTAGATGCCCGCGATATTTCCCGCCCGGTCGACAAGCACCGCGGCGTTGCTCAGGCGGTCGGGGTCTGCCTCGCGCATGAGGACCCCTGCGACCAGGTAGCAGGCGTGAAGGCGGGCGCACGCACCGATCCGCTGGCGAACCTCGTCCAGGCGCACCGCCTGCTCGGCGACTGTCTCACCCGGGCGCGCGAGGAAGGTCTCGGGCAGCACCACCAGATCGAGACGCTTGGACGGGTAATCGCGCCCGGCGGCGTCCGCAATCTTGCTCACGAGCTCGTCCATCCGGTCGAGGCGCTCCCCGAGCGGCGCCTTGAGGATGTCGGCGCCGCTGATCACGGTGCCGATGAGTACCTTGCGGGGCGGTCTGTCACGGCGCGGGACGGAAGGGGAGTCGGCCCCGGCGGCAGGCAGCGCGGCTGCGGCCCAAAGCAGAACGCCGGCGATCGCGGCGAAGCGCACCGGGGCGCTAAAGCGTGGGGATTGGCGCAAGGTCATGGGCGCTCGCCCAAGGTACCGCTGCGGCGAGGCGCGTCGAACCGTAAATCGCCGCCTAAGGGGCTCCAACGGCGTGTCAGCCCGAACGGACCGTCGCCAGGGCGTCGCGGCACTGCCTCACGACATCCGATCCGGACGAGATTTCCAGCCCGAGGTTCCGGATGAGGCCGTCCTCCAGCCCGTAGATCCATCCGTGCACCGTCACGGCCTGGCCGCGCTCCCATGCATCGCGCAGAATCGTCGTCTGGCAGACGTTACCCACCTGCTCGATCACGTTCAGCTCGCAGAGGCGGTCCGTGCGGGCCTGCTCGCCGCCTGCTGCGTGCACGCAGTCCCGGTGCTTCTCGCACACGTCCTGGACATGTCGGAGCCAGTTGTCGGCGAGCCCGATCCGGTCGCACCGCAGCGCGGCGCGCACTCCGCTGCAGCCGTAGTGGCCGCACACGATGATGTGCTTCACCTTCAGCACATCGACCGCGAACTGCATGACGGACAGGCAGTTCAGGTCCGTGTGCACCACGACGTTGGCGATGTTGCGGTGGACGAAAAGCTCGCCGGGGAGCAGATTCACGATCTCATTGGCCGGCACGCGGCTGTCGGAGCACCCGATCCACAGGTACTGCGGCGACTGCTGGCGCGAAAGCGTCGGAAAGAACTCGGGATCGCGGGCGCGGATGGCGTCGGCCCAGGCGCGGTTCTGTGCGAAGAGATGGTCGAGTTGTCCCATGGGTGAGGATGGTTCAAGAGACCGCGGACTTGTCGATTTCAATAAAGGTGCCGGGTGTTCGCCGCGGATGGCCCCGCGGCTCGGGTGCGGTGAACATCAGGGTGAACGTCGAGCCATAGGGAGGCCTCCTTCCGCCGCTCGTCGCGCCTATTGGACCGTTCACGGCTATTGGCGTGCGTTTTAAGGGGAACTTCGCAGGTTTTCCGCATGAAAAACCTACCCCTTGCCGCCGCGATCTCCCTGTCGTTCTGCTCGGCCGGCCTCCTCGGCCAGGCCGTGACCCTGCCCGAACCGAGCCCTCTGGCTTCGGTCTCGCAGACCATCGGCATCACCGATGTCACCGTGGCCTACCACAGGCCTTCCGTCGCGAAGCGCGAGATCTGGGGGAAGCTCGTCCCCTACGGCTTCAACGACCTCGGGTTCGGAACGTCGAAGGCCGCACCGTGGCGGGCCGGGGCGAACGAGAACACGACGGTCACCTTCCAGCACGACGTCGCGGTGGCGGGCAGCTCGCTCAAGGCGGGGACCTACGGGCTCTCGATGGCGCTTTCGCCCGAGGGCACGGCGACCGTCATCTTCTCGCGCGACGCGGACGTGTGGGGCAGCTTCTTCTACGACCCGGCGCACGACGCCCTGCGCGTGACGGCCAAGTGGGAGGATTCGCCTTTCCATGAGCAGCTCACCTACGACTTCACCGACGTGACCAAGGACTCGGCGGTGCTGGCGCTCTCCTGGGAGAAAAAGCGGATCCCGATCCCGATCAAGGTGGACACGAACGCGATCGTTGTCGCGAGCCTTAAGCAGGAGCTTCACAGCTCGAGGGGCTTCCAGTACCAGGCTTGGGTTGAGGCATCGAATTACCTCATGGAGAACAACATCGAGCTGCCGCTCGCGCTCGAATGGGCGCAGTTTGCCATCAGCGGCCCCTTCACCGGCGAGCGCACGTTCGGAACGCTTTCCAACAAGGCCGACATCCTCGAGAAGATGGGGCGGTCCGCGGAGGCCAGCGCCGTGATGGACGAGGCGATGAAGATCGGCACGGCGGCCGAGGTCCACCAGTACGGACGCGCGCAGCTCGCGCGGCACAACACCGAGCGCTCGCTCGCGGTGTTCAAGCTGAACGCCCAGCTCCATCCGGACGCGTGGCCGGTAAACTACGGCCTCGCCCGCGGGTACTCCGCGGTGGGCGACTACAAGTCGGCCCTGGAGGCGCTCGTCAAGGCGCAGGCCCAGGTCCCCGCCGGCGACACGGTCAACGCGGGTGCCATCAAGGCCAACATCGAGAAGCTGAAGAAGGGGCTGGACATCAACTGAGGCGAAGGCCTGCCTGACGAGGGATGAGACCCCGCGCCCCTCGGACACCACGGCCCCGCTGCCGGCCCTAGGAGCGCCATGGCAAGCCCTTCCAAGCCGGCGGCCGGGCGGCTCGGGCGCGTTCTCGTGAACCACCTGGGGTTCCCGTGCTCCGCCAAGAAGGAGGTCGTCGTGCGCGGCGAGCACGACGGCGGCTTCGTTGTCCAGGACATGGGGATCATAACGACCGCCGTCATCGGTGAGCACGAGGACTTCAAGCCGGTCATGGCCGGAGCGCTCCGCAGGGTGGAGTCCCCGTTTGGCGTCTTCTCGGTGGGCGACTTCTCGTCGCTGACGGCGCCCGGGATCTACCGCGTCGTGCTTGCGGGCACCCTCGAGCACTCGTACCAGTTCGCCGTCACGGACGGCGCCTTCAGCTGGCTGCCCGCGATGTTCCTTGGCTTCATGCACAACTGGCGCTCGGGCCGTTACGAGAACGCGTGGCGCGGGCCCTCTCACCTGGACGACGCCCGCAGGACGGACAACGGGCTGGAGGTGGACGTGGTCGGCGGATGGTACGATGCCGGCGACTTGCGAAAGTGGATGGTGCACAGCAACCTCCCCGCGCTTGCGATGATGGAAGCGCACGAGCGCCTGCCGTGGCACTACGCGGAATGGGAGCGCGTCGAAGAGGGGTGGTCCCCGTGGCTCCTCGAGGCGCGCTGGGGCCTGGACTTCATGCTGAAGATGCAGGACCCGTCCACGGGGATGTTCTACGAGGACGTTGCAGGGGGGGGGAGCGCCCGCTTCCGGCCGGGCATGACCTGGTGGTGCGAGAACCACGCCGGCTGCTACGCCGACAACACCGAGAACCACTTCACGGACAACGTGCCGGGAAGCGGCGACGAGCGCCCGGTGCGGGTCCAGTACAACCCCGTGGGGCAGTTCACCTCGGCGGCGATTCTCGCCCGGGCCGCGGCGGCCTACGCCGCGCTCGACCCCGGGCGCGCCCGGCGCTGCGGGGAGGCCGCGGAGCGCGGGTGGCGGGTCGGCTTGGCCCCGGAGGCGTTGAACCTGGCGAGCACGGGGGACGATTTCGCGATGTGGACCTGCGTGCGCGCGTGGCGGACGCTCGCGGCCCTCGCACTCCACAGGTGCGGCCGGCTCCCGTGGGCCGACGTTGCCGCGTCCGCGCGCGGGCTCCTTGAGAACTTTGACCCGCGGCTGGGCTTCTGGATGAACCGGACGGGCGGCGTCGAGCCCTACCGCGGCATCCTGCATTCCGCGCAGCCCCTGATCGCCCTGGCGGAGATCTCGCTGGCGGCGGAGGACCAGGCCCTGCGGGAGGAGATTGCCGCAATCCTGCGAAGGTGCGTGGAGGCGTACGTGCTCCCGCTATCCGGGCTCTCGCCCTTTGGCATCATTCCGTTCGGGCTCTACCGGGAGCCGGCCAGCAAAGGCGACCAGTACCGGCCCTGGGGGGACGGGCTCCTCCTGCGTTTCTTCATGCCCGTGCACCATTCGCAGCGCATCAACCACGGGCTCGGCGGCCACTGGAGCAGCTGGGCCCACGCGCTCGCGCTTGCCGGCCGAGTCCTCGGGGATCAGCGCCTGGACGAACTTGCCTGGCGCCAGCTCCACTGGCTTCTGGGCTGCAATACCCACAACTCCTGCCTCGTGAGCGGGGCGGGCTACAACAACCCCATGCCGCACAGCCGCTTCCTGGGCACGTATCCCGGCGGATTCTGCAACGGCTTCAACGGCTCCGCCGAGGACCAGCCCCTGCTCGACCTCGAGGGCAACGCCCAGTGGAACTCGGTGGAGTACTGGGTGACGCCGCTCAGCAATACCCTCATGGCGCTCGGCCTGCTGAATCCGCCCCCGGCCGACGCCTCCCGGAAGCTCGGCTGGAAGACCGGGGCGACGAACGGATGAGGTTGCGCCGCCGGGACGCCCCTCCAAGACTCTGGCCGGTCTCGGGACAACCCCTTTCATGAAGCACCCAACACTCGGAGTCCTCGTCGTGGCGCTGGCGGCCGCGGGCCTGCGCGCGGCGGACACGCCCGCGGCGCCCCCCCCGGCCGCGCCCTCCGTCTGGCAGGGCGGCGCCCGGCAACGTCCCGAGCCCAACCCGAAGGCGGAGCTCCTGCCGCAGATCTCGGTAAAGGGAAACCACTTCGTGGACCCGAGTGGTGCGGTCGTGCTCTTTCGAGGGCTGTCGATCGCGGACCCCGATAACCTCGTCGAACGGGGGCGCTGGAACCGGGAGCTCTTTGTCGCGGTGAGGGACATGGGCGCGAACCTGGTGAGGATCCCCGTGCACCCCGCCGCGTGGAGGAAGCAGACGAAGGCGGGGTGCCTGAAGCTGCTCGACCAGGCGGTCGACTGGTGCACCGACCTCGGGATGCATGTGATCATCGACTGGCACTCCATAGGGAACCTCGAGAGCGGGATGTTCGAGGCCCCGCACTACATCACGAGCAAGGAGGAGACATTCGATTTCTGGCGCACGATCGCGATGCACTTCCACGGCAACCACACGGTGGCGTTCTACGAGCTGTTCAACGAGCCGACCCACTCCTTCGGGCAGCTCGGCTCGATGAGCTGGTCGCAGTGGCGGGAGTTGAACGAGGAGATGATCCGGATCGTCCGGTACTCGGACAAGCAGACGATCCCGCTCGTCGCGGGCTTCGACTGGGCCTACGATTTGTCCGCGGTGCACTTTGACCCCGTGCGGGCGGAGGGGATCGGCTACGTCGCGCACCCGTACTCGAACAAGCGGCCGCAGCCCTGGGAGCCGAGGTGGGAGGAGAACTACGCGTTCGCCGCCGACCGCTACCCGATGATCGCGACCGAGATCGGCTTCGAGCTCAAGCCGGGCGAGGTGGTCGACGACAGCCACTACGGCAACCGCATTACCCGCTTCCTGGAGCAACGGGGGATAAGCTGGATGGCCTGGTGCTTTGACCCCGACTGGTGGCCGAGGATGCTGAAGAGCTTCGACGGCTTCCAGCTCGCGGGCGACGGGGAGTTCTTCAAGGAGGCGATGCGCCGCCCTGCTGCGCTGCCGCCGCCGAAGCCCGGCAGCTAGGACGCTCGGGCGCGCGCCCAGGCCCTGGCGAGCTCGCGGCGGAGCGCGACGGCCTCGGGCCACGCCGGCCGCAGCCCCGTGATGTTGTAGCCGCCGCCCCTGCCGAAGCCGTCGTAGGGCCCCATTTCCGGGCAGGCGAAGAGGGTCCTGCCCCGGTTGCCCCTGGCGGTGGCCCAGAGCCTCATGAGCGCCTGGGCGAAGATGAGGTACGCGGCCGCCTCGGCCGTCAGGCGCCCGGCGTGGGTCACCGGCACCTGGCAGTGATGCCCGTTGAACGGCCGGAAATGGCACTGCTCGCTGTTGCGCACGAGCTCGGGGTGGTCGAGGAGCCTCGCCGCGTATCCGCCGGGCCGCAGGTGCTTGACGACCGCAAAGTGGGAGAAGTCGAAGTTGAGTTTGATCAGCTCGCCGGTGGCACGGTGATAGCGCTCGGCGATCTCATAGGTCTTCTCGGGGGTCTCGGTGCAGGTGTCTCGGTGCACCTCGAGGGAGACCACGACGCCCCCGATCCTCTGCGCCTCCCGCACCATCCGGACCCAGTGCCCGGCCGCAACTGCGGGAGGCGTGTCGTGGTTGTCCATCTGCACGTTGATGTGCACGGCGCCGCCGGCCTTCTGGGCGCGGATCCGCGCGGCGAACTCGCTCGGGTCTGACGACGAGATGTAGCCGAGGAGGTGCCTCAAGCCCGCCTTGTCGGCGAGCCGGCGATGCTCGGGCGTGAGCGCGCCGGCGGCGCCGTCAAAGCCCGCGGCGGCGATGGCGCGCAGCTTCCTGGCGAGCGGCCATTCCCCCGCCTTCGAGGGATGGGACTGGAGCGACCAGAGGGCGGCGATATGGGCGATCTTGGGCACTTACGGGGCGTCAGGCGTCGGCGGGGGCGTCGCGGCCCTGGAGCGCAAGGAGCCCGATCGCCGCCGCGAGAACGACGTAGGCCGCGGCGAACTGGAACGCCAGCGTGCGGGCCACGCCGGAGAGCTCCCAAGGCAGATACAGGCCGCCGCCCGGCTCCACCGAGTGTATGACGCCAAAGAACGTGAGGGCGGCTCCGGCCAGGAGGGTCGCGATCGCGGCGCGCCTGCGCCGGTCGACGAGGGCCGCCAGGAAGGCCGCCCAGATCATCGAGGTGATGATGAAGCCGTTTCCGAGCGCCACGATGACCGCGAGCTCCGGCATGCCCTGCGCCGTCGACGCCATGAGCGCGTTAAAGTGATCCGGGGCCACGTAGGCCGGGTTGCCGAGCTCGATCGCCACGAGGCGCGCGATCGCCGGGAAGAAGCTGAACACCACGGCGGCATAGTGCCGGCCGGGCGTCGCCTCGAACGCCTGCGAGGTGATGTCGATCGACACGAAGACCAGGATGGGCGCGAGGACGCAGAGCGGGACCAGCTCCACCAGGTTCGAGAGGTAGCCGAAGACCCCGCCGAGCCCGACGAAGACCCCCGTGAGGAGCGTGTAGCCGGCGCGCGCCCCCATCTTCTTGTAGGCGGGTTGCCCGATGTAGGGCGTCGTCTGCGCGACGCCCCCGCACAGGCCCGCGGCAAGCGTCGAGAAGGCCTCGGTGAGCAGGATGTCCCGCGTGCGGTAGTCGTCGCCCGCGACCCGCGCGCTCTCGGTCACGTTGATTCCCCCGATCACCATCAGGAGCCCGAAGGGCAGGATCAGGGGAAGATAGGGCACGGTCGCGCCGAGGCTGCCGATGAAGCCGAGCGACGGGACGGGCAGGGCGAACCGCAGGGTCAGGGCACCGGGGGCCCTGAAGCCCGGGCCGGCGAGGCCGAAGGGCCCGAGCGCGTAGTAGAGTACGAGGCCGGCGACGACGGCGGCCAGGACCCCCGGGATCCTCCCGGGGATGCGCCCCTTCGCGATGACGGCATAGAGGATGACGCCAAGGCTGGCGAACCCCACGATCGGCACCTGCATCACTTCCACCATGGGCAGGAACCCGATCAGCATGAGCGCGATGGCGGCGATCGAGCCGAGGAGCCCGGCCCGCGGGATGACCCGGCCCACCCAGACCCCGGCGAAGGAGAGCGCGAACTTGAGGAGCCCCATGACGATCATCGCCGCCATGCCAAGGTGCCACGTGGCGATCGCGGCCGCATGCTCGTCGAGCCCGCCCTGCCGGTACTTCGCGAAGGCCGGCCCGAGGACGAGGAGCGCGAGCCCGATCGTGGTCGGCGTGTCGATGCCAAGCGGCATGGCCGTCACGTCGTCCCGGCCGGTCCTCCTTCCGAGCCGCACCGCCATCCACGTGTAGATGAGGTCGCCGACGAGGACGCCGAGGGCCGTCCCCGGGAACATTCGCGTGAAGACGACGTCCGCCGGGAAGCCGAATCCCGTCACGAGGACGGTGGAGAGGAACGCCATCACGGCCAGGTTGTCGACCACGAGGCCGAAGAAGCCGTTCAGGTCGCCTGCGACGAACCAGCGGCGTGTGGCGGAGGCGCTGTTCACTGGGCCCGAAGAAACCCGATTCCTTGGACAATGCAAAGTCAGAGTGCGGCGCGGCTTTCTGCTTCCGGAGGCGCCCGCACCGGATGTAGAGTGCCGCAAATGAAAGGCCCGGCCGCAGCTCGTCTCGTTCTGGCCGCGGCACTGTGCGCCGCCCCGGCCCTCTTCGCCGGCGAGCCGGTGCGGATCGGGTTCTTCATGTCGATGACGGGCCGCGACGCCTCGTTCGGCGAGGCCTCGCTGCGCGGGGCGCGGCTCGCCGTGGACGGCCTGAACGCCGCGGGCGGGGTGCTCGGCCGCCCGGTGGAGCTCGTGGTCGAGGACGACCGCTCGCTGGCGGGAGAGTCGGCGACGGCCGTGAAGAAGCTGATCTCGCGGGATCGCGTGGTGGCGCTGGTGGGCGAGTGCTCGTCGGCCCGCACGCTCGAGGCGGCCTCGGTCGCCCAGGCGGCCGGCGTCCCGCTGGTGACGCCCGCCGCCACGAACCCCAGGGTCACGCGGGTCGGCGACGAGATCTTCCGGGTGTGCTTCGTCGACGACTTCCAGGGGCGGGTCATCGCGGCCTTCGCCCGCCGCCGCCTCGGCCTGCGCCGCGCCGCGCTGCTTGTCGACTCGAGCGCGCCGTATTCCATCGGGCTCGCGGACGCCTTCGCAAGGACGTTCACGGCGCTCGGCGGCGAGATCGTCGCGAGCCAGAACTACCTCGGGAGCGAGGCGGATTTCAGGGCCCAGCTGACGGCGATCAGGGCCGCGCGGCCCGACGCGCTGTTCCTGCCGGGCTACTATGTGGCGGCGGGCCTGGTGGCGCGGCAGGCAAGGGAGCTCGGGATGGGCGTGACGCTGCTAGGCGGCGACGGCTTCGAGGCGCCGCAGCTGCTCGAGATCGGCGGCGCCGCCCTCGAGGGCACCTACTACTCGACGCACTTCGCCGTCGAGAACGCCGGCGAGGCCTCGCGCGGCTTCGTGGAGGCGTTCTGCGGAAGGTTCGGCGCCGCCCCGAACGGCCTGGCGGCCCTCACCTACGACGCGGTGAGGCTCGTGGCCGACGCGGTCAGGCGGGCGGGGTCGACCGACCGCGCGGCCGTCCGGCGGGCGCTGGCCGCGACGCGGGGATTCGCGGGCGTGACCGGGCTGACGACCATCAATGCCCAGCGCGACGCCGACAAGGACGCCGCCATCATCACAATCAGGAACGGCAGGCAGGCCTTCGTCGAGGCGATCCGGCCCTAGCGGGGGTTCACCTTGCCTTGGCCGCGATGGCCGAGCGGTACATCCACTGCGCGTCCGTCATCTCGTCCCAGTAGACGGTGTAGCAGTCGTAGCTGATCTCCCAGAAGGGGCGAAGCGTCACGTCCGCGGGCCGGCCGATGCCCACCGTGCGGAACTCAAGCCCCGGTACCGGCGAGCGGACGACGGACGCCTCGATCGGCGCGTCGCCGCGGACCAGGATCGGCACGGCGACGGGGACCTGCTTCAGGTTCGCGCTCTGGTCCCCCGCGTAGGGAACGGTAGGCAGCTCGGGCGGGGGGCCGAGGTCGGCGGCGAGGACGGCGGGGCCGTAGAGGAACGCGACCTTCGCGGGGTCGTCGGGCATCGCCTCGGCGCGCACCGCCATCGGGATGGTGACCCCGAGGCAGTCGCCCTTCCTCCAGGCGTGGGTGATCGACGCGTAGCTTCCCGGCGTCCCGGCGACCTTGAGCGGCGCCCCGTTGAGCTCGAAGACGACGGGGCCGGCCGCCCAGCCGGGGCAGCGCACCCTCAGCGTGAACCTTCCCGCGGGCTCGGACACGACCGTGAGCGCCGTCCGGCCGCTCCGCGGGTAGTCGGTACGCTGCTCGAGCACGAGGCCCTTCTCCCTCCACTCGAGCACCGAGGGGATGAAGAGGTTGACGTAGAGGCTGTCGGCGCCGTGGAAGTAGACCGCTTCGCCGTACTTCGTGTGGTTCTCCATCCCGGTCCCGACGCAGCACCAGAACGAGTTGAACGGCGTGCTGTACGTCTTGAAGAGCCCCGGCTTGAGCGACATGAAGTACGTGAACATGCCCATGTGCGGGTCCTGAGACGCGAGGATGTGGTTGTAGAGGGCCCTCTCGTAGAAGTCGGCGACCTGGGCCCGCGGGTCCCAGCCGAAGACATGCTCCGTCAGCTTGAGCATGTTGTTGGTGTTGCAGGTCTCCGCCGTGTCGCCGCGCAGGGTCTTTGACATCGACTGCTCGGGCGTGAAGTGCTCGTCCTCGCTGTCGCCGCCGATCACGTAGGAGTAGTGGTGCACGACCAGATCCCAGAAGTAGTCGGCGATCCGTCGGGCGTCGGGATCGCCCGTCACCTCGTACGTGCGGGCTTCGCCGATAATCTTCGGGATCTGCGTGTTGGCGTGCTTGCCGGCCAGGTTGTCCTGCCGGGCCAGCAGGGGGTCGAGGACGGCGCGGTGCTCGAAGCGGCGGGACGTATCCAGGTAGCGCGGGTTGCCCGTGAGGGCGTAGAGCTCGACCAGTACGTCCACCATGCCTCCCTGCTCGACCTGGAGCATGCTCTGCAGCTGGTCCCGCGTGAGGCCCGAGGTGACCGAGTCGACCCAGTCGGCGAGCCTGAGGGCGACGTCGCGGGCCTGGGCGTTTCCCCCGAGGATCCAGGCGTCCTTGAGCCCGTTGAGCACCTTGTGCTCGGTGTACCAGGGGACCCATGCGCCACCTTGGAAGGTCTCGGCGTCCCTCGGCTCGACGATGCCGCGCTTGAAGTTCCTGAGGGTCACCAGCTCGAGCGGCGGCAGCGCCCCGATGTAGCCGTCCCCGTACGCCGCCTGGCAGAGGGCCATCTCAGAGACGATGTAGTCGATGCGCTTGCGGAACCGTTCGTCGCCCGTGGCGGCGTATTGCTGGGAGAGCGCGGTCAGGTAGTGACCGAGCGTGTGGCCGGCGATCCCGAAGTACTCCCACCCGCCGTAGGCCTCCGCCTTCGGCGTGAGCCCGGCGAACTTGCGCGCATTGTGGAGCAGGCGGTCGGGCTCAATCGAGAGGAGGTAGGCCGCGTTGCGCTCCATCGCGGCCTTGAACGGGCTGTCGAGGAGGCGCACGTCGCCCAGGGCGAAGGGCCGCGCGGCGGGTGCGATGGCGGGCGTCACCGGCAGCGCCTTCGCCGAAGTGGCAAGGGCCAGCGACGTGATCAAGCAGGCTAGGCGTGGTCCCATGGTCTGATGAATTCAAGTAATGGCATGTGCGCCCCGTTCAGCCAGTTATTCTTGGCGGGAAAGGCAAGCCGGTGGCCGCGATTCCACAAGAGCTTGGTTGGCATTGCCGTTCTTGCGCACATCCGCGGGCTTGGCGCGCCCCCGGGAACAAGAAGGAGAGACTGGGGTATCCAAGGCACCCTACTTCTGGAGCTTGACGATCAATGGCCTCCCCAACCCGGCTGCATTCCTAGCCGAGACCGAGACCTCGGACGCACCCTTGAGGGAGAAGCCTTCGAGCGTCCGCGTGAGGGGTTGGGCGGCGTCGGCGTGGATGACGTCGAGGCCCTCGAGCACGGCCTGCGACCCTGACGGGGTGGCGGCCACGACGTAGGCGACGACGGGGCTGCCCCCGTCCGCGGCGGGCGGGGTGATCCGCACGCTCGGTCCGGTGCCGCCTGTCGCGAACGAGACCGCGGCGGGCGTCTGGGGCGGCCTCAGCTTTCGCTTGTGCGCGGGCGTCACCGCAGCGGTCGGGAGGGACTGTGGGCTGGCGCCATGGGCGCTTGACGCGGCCACGGTGAACGCCACCGCATGGCCGTTCTCGAGGCCGCCGAACACCATGTAGCCCCTCGCCAGGAATTCGTCCGAGGAGACCGTGGCCTTCGCCCCTGTCGACGAGGCCACGGTGTAGGAGGTCACGGGCGCGCCTCCGTCGATGCACGAGGGGATCCAGGTGACGTAGGCGAACCCGTCCTCGGCCTCCGCCGAGACCGCGGTGGGCGGGCGCGGAACCGTGGGGGCGCTGAACGCCTCGGCAAGGATCGCGCGGTAGGCCTGCGGCACGCCCGACTCGCCCGGGGCCGCGGAAGGGGCCTCCTGCAGCCGGGCCCCGTGAAGCGCGATCATCGGGGGCGAGACGAGGTTGGAGGTGTCCCGGACCTCCGAGCCCGCGCCGTCGACCCGGAGGATGGCGACGCAGGGGTAGTGGTCGAACTGGTTGCGCAGGATGGAGACCTCCTTCGACCGGGCCACCTCGATCACGCCCGCCTGGTCGTGCGCCGTGGCGACGTACGAGAACCGGCTTTCCTCGATGCGCACCGTTGACGCCCCGGACACCATCGCCGCCGACCAGGCGACGTCCGCGAAGGCGCACCCGTCGACGGTGCAGTCCGCGACCGCCGGCCCGAGCCCGAGCGCCGGAGTTCCCAGGTGCACGAACTCGTCCTCGAGGAACTGGATGCCGCCCGCGTAGGTGAAACGCACCGCCGCCGCGGGCGCCTCCTTCGGCTCGGGCAGCGAGCCGGGCCGCGCGGTGTACTCGAAGCGGATGCCCTTGAAGATCACGCCGGCGATCGGCCGGTCCGTGGTGCCGCCGCCCAGGATGAGCCCGGGCGCCGAGGCCGCCACGACGTCCGCCGCCGCCATATCCTCGCCCGGCCGCGGCGTGTAGTAGAACCTGCGGGCGGAGGGATCGAGGTACCATTCCCCCGGGGTCCCCAAGAGCTCGAAGGCATTGACGACAAACGACTCCTGGGACCCCGTGCGCTCGGACCAGATCGCGCCGTCCTCCTGCGGCAGAAAGGCGACCTCGCCGGGGTTCTTCCAGTGGGCCCCGGGGGCTGGCGCCGCGGCGGGGCTCCCGTCGGAGTTTCTTGAGAGGGCGGCCACGAGTCGGCCCCGCGTCCGGCCAACGGGCGTCCCGTTCACGTACAGGTCCACGGCGCCGGCCAATCCCGCCGGCTCCGGCGCCGACCAAAGCTTCCTTGCGGGGTCGGCGAGCGTCCAGCCCGCCACGCGGGTCCCGCCGCTCACAACCGGGCGCCCGCCCGGGGCCGCGGTGTAGACGATGTTGAAGCCGTTCGTTCCGGAATCCTCGGGCCCCAGCTCAAGGGGCTGGTCGAAGTGGTGCGCCCCCGCGATGAAGACCGTGATGTCGTCGGCCATGTCGCGGTTCATCGTCCGCACGACGTCGCGGGCCCGCGCGATCGTCCTGAGGGGCTGGTCATCGGTCCCGGGGTTCGCGTCGTTTCCGTCCGGCGAGACCCAGAGGGTCGCGCGCGCACTGGCGGCTGCGACTGCAAGGATCAGGAGGACGGACGCGAGTCTTGGCGGGGGCACTGGGCGCACGATGCCGGGAAAACCCCGGTTCGGCAACATCAGGGTGGCGGGGAGGGTCCCGGTGTGGTGATTGACCTCGCTTTTGACGGGGTTCGGGGCGTTGGTGTGTGATGCCTTTTACAAAACTCGGCCTGGCGCCCAACTTTCTGCGCGGCGTGCAGGCCATGGGCTTCACGGAGCCGACGCCCATCCAGTTGCGCGCCATTCCCGCCGTGCTCTCGGGCAAGGACCTCATCGCCTCGGCCCAGACCGGCACGGGCAAGACGGCTGCGTTCGCCCTTCCCATCCTGACGCTTCTCGGCATCCACAAGAAGGGGGGGCCCCGCGTCCTCGTGCTGGAGCCCACCCGCGAGCTTGCGGCGCAGGTCGAGACCGCGTTCCGGGACCTGGGGCGCTATTCGGATATCCGGGCGACCGTGCTGCACGGGGGCGTGGGCTACGGCAGGCAGCGCAGCGAGCTTCGCGCCGGCACCGACATCGTGGTCGCGACCCCGGGCCGACTCATGGACTTCATGCAGGAGGGCGAGCTCGGCCTCGGCGGCATCCAGATCCTCGTCCTCGACGAGGTGGACCGGATGCTCGACATGGGGTTCATCCACGACGTGAAGCGGATCATCCAGAAGTGCCCGGCGCAGCGCCAGACGCTGTTCTTCTCGGCGACGGTGCCCCCGGAAATCGCGGCGGTGGCGTCGTTCGCGCTCAGGGACCCGGTGCGGGTCGAGATCGGCGCGGCGCGCACGATCACGACGCTCATCACCCACGCGATCTACCCCGTGCAGCAGGAGCAGAAGTTCGAGCTCCTCCTGGCGCTTCTCGCGGCGATCGACTTCCACAGCGTGCTCGTGTTCTCGCGGACAAAGCACGGGGCCGACCGGATCGCCAGGCGCCTGAGGGAGGCGAACCACAGCGTGGCCGTCCTGCACGCCAACCGCTCCCAGAACCAGCGCATGGAGGCGCTCGAGGGCTTCCGGAGCGGCCGCTACGAGGTGATGGTGGCCACCGACATCGCGGCCCGCGGCATCGACGTGGCCGGCGTCTCGCACGTCATCAACTTCGACGTCCCGGAGAATCCCGAGGACTACGTGCACCGGATCGGCAGGACGGGCAGGGCGCAGGCCGTCGGCGACGCGTTCACGCTCGCCACGCCCGAGAACAACGCGGACGTCCGCGCGATCGAGCGCTTCATCGGCCAGGAGATCCCCCGCCTCAAGCTCGAGGGCTTTGCCTACAAGCCGGCGTCGGCGTTCCCGCCGCGTCCGGAGTCCCAGGGCCGCAGGGGCGGCGGGGGAGGCGGCCGCTTCGCGAGGGCCCCCTTGCATCACCCGCGCGGAAAGCCGGGCGCGCACTGGGGGCGGCGTTAGCCCCGCGGGTTACTTCTGGCCGTAGTAGGCGCCGGCGCCGTGCTTGCGGCTGAAGTGCCGCTCGAGGAGCGCCGCCGGGAACCTGGACCCGCCGGGGCGCAGCCCCAGCGTGCCGGCCGCGAGCGCCGCGCAAAACTCGAGGGCGACCGCGTTCTCCACGGCCTCGGCGGCGGTGCGGCCCCAGGTGAACGGCCCGTGGCGCACCACGAGCACCGCCGGAATCTCCCGGGGATCGAGCCTCGCGAACCGCTCGACGATCACGAGCCCGGTCTCGGTCTCATAGCTGCCCGTGATCTCGCGGCGGCTGAGCTCCCGGGTGACCGGCACGGGCCCGCGGAAAAAATCGCAGTGGGTGGTCCCGAGCACCGGGATCGGGAAGGCGGCCTGCGCAAACGCCGTCGCGTGGGCCGAGTGCGTGTGGACGACGCCGCCCACGTGGCCGAACGCCCGGTAGATGACCAGGTGCGTCGGCGTGTCGGACGACGGCCTTAGCCTTCCCTCGACCCGCTTGCCTTCGAGGTCCACAAGGACCATGTCCGCCGGCCGCAGCCGGTCGTAGTTCACGCCGCTCGGCTTTATCGCGACGATGCCCCGGCGGCGGTCGACGGCGCTCGCGTTGCCGAAGTTCAGGTGAACGAGGCCGTGGGCGGGAAGGCCCATGTTCGCCTCGTAGGCCTCGCGTTTGAGTTCGGTCAGCATGGGGCGCAGGCTATAGTGAGAGTCAGGAGCGGGCGCCGGGCGCAAGGTGATAGTAGGCCTCGTTCCAGCGGAGCTCCTTCTCGAGCTCGGCGAGGCGCGTGTCGCGGTCGATCAGCACGAGCTCGATTCCGGCGATCTCCGCGAAGTCGCGCAGGTGCTCCGCCGTGACCGCGTAGCTGAACGCCGTGTGGTGCGCGCCTCCCGCGCGGATCCATGCGCCGCAGGCGGTCTTGAAGTCCGGCCTGCACGTCCACACCGCGCGCGCGACCGGCAGCTTCGGCAGCGGCTTCGGCGGCTCGACCACGTCGACCTCGTTGACGATGAGCCTGAAGCGGGTCCCCAGGTCGATGATCGAGGCGTTCAGGGCGGGGCCGGCCCGCGCAGTGAAGACAAGGCGCGCGGGATCTTCGCGGCCGCCTATGCCGAGCGGGTGGACCTCCAGCGAGGGCTTGGCCGCCGCGATCGACTCGCAGATCTCGAGCATGTGCGCCCCGAGGACGAGGCTGCCCGAGGGGTGCAGGTGATAAGTGTAGTCCTCCATGAAGGACGTGCCGCCGGGAAGCCCCTCGGCGATGACCTTCATCATGCGCACGAGCGCGCAGGTCTTCCAGTCGCCCTCGGCCCCGAAGCCGTACCCGTCGGCCATCAGGCGCTGGACGGCGAGCCCGGGCAGCTGGCGCAGGCCGTGCAGGTCCTCGAAGGTCGTCGTGAAGCCCTTGAAGGCGCCTTTTGTGAGGAAGGCCCGCAGGCCCAGCTCGATCCGGGCGGCCTCGCGAAGCGAGTCGTGGCGGGGCCCCCCGCGGCCGAGCCCCGGGGCGACGGCATAACGGTCCGTGTATTCCGCGCAGAGTGCCGTCACCTTGGACTCGGCGACGCCCTTGACCTCGGCCACGAGGTCCCCGACCCCGAATCCGTCGACGCTGTAGCCGAAGCGGGTCTCCGCGGCCACCTTGTCGCCCTCGGTGACGCCGACCCGGCGCATGTTGTCCCCGAAGCGCGCAAACCGCGCCCCCTGCAGGTCCTGCCAGCCCCGCGCGACGCGCATCCAGGCCGCCAGGCGCTCGACGACCTCGGGGTCCTGCCAGTGGCCCACAATGATCTTGCGGGGCAGGCGCATCCGCGCGTGTAGGAAACCGGCCTCGCGGTCGCCGTGGGCGGCCTGGTTCAAGTTCATGAAGTCCATGTCGATCTCCGGCCACGGCAGGTCCCTGTTGAACTGCGTGTGAAGATGCGCGAACGGCTTGCGCAGGACGGAGAGCCCGCCGATCCACATCCGCGACGGCGAGAACGTGTGCATCCAGAGGACGAGGCCCGCGCACCGGGGGGCCTGGTTCGCCTCGAGGCAGACGGCGCGGATCGCCTCCGGGGTCGTGAGGACCGACTTGAACACGAGGGGGTAGGGCAGGCCGGGCGCCGCGTTCAGGCCCTTCGCGATCGCCTTCGAGTGGTCGGCGACGTGCTTGAGTGGGCCCGGCCCATAGAGTTCCTGGGCGCCGGTGACCAGCCAGACTTCGGACTTGGGGAGATGCTTCATAGATAGGGTGGATTCATGGGCCGCGGACCTGCGCCTTCATCTCGAGGAGCTCCTTCATGACCCGCGACAGGTCGACGTCCTTGCGAACCCCGCCGAAACCGTCGTGGAGGCTCCGGTACAGCTCGTAGAGCCGGTTGTAGGCCCTCCGGCGCCTGGGGTTGGGTTTGTAGGAGGTCTTCCTCAGGTGGGTCATCGCGCGCTGCGCCGCGGGGAAATCGCGATGGGCGCCGGCGAGGACCGCCGCGCTAATCGCCGAGCCCAGAGCGCAGGCCTGGTTGGAGCCGCTGACATAGAGCGCGCAGCCGGTCACGTCCGCGTAGATCTGCATGAGCAGCGGGTTCTTCTCGGCGATGCCGCCCGCGCAGACGATCCGCCGAATCGGCACGCCGTAGTCGCGGATCCGCTCGATGATCATCCGGGCGCCAAAGGCCGTCGCCTCGATGAGGGAGCGGTAGATCTCGGCCCGGGTCGTGTGGAGCGTGCTCCCGACAAGAAGCCCCGACAGCCGCGGGTCGACCAGGATGGTCCGGTTGCCGTTGTTCCAGTCCAGGGCAAGGAGCCCGCTCTCCCCGGGCTCCTGGCCTGCGGCCTCCGCGGAGAGCCTCGCGTGAAGCCCCGCGTCGCCGCGGCAGACCGTCTCGACCCACCAGTTGAAGATATCCCCGACCGCCGACTGGCCCGCCTCGATCCCGATGTATCCGGGAAGGATTGCCCCGGGCACGATGCCGCAGATTCCGGGGATGTCCGGGACCCTCTTGCTGGGCGAGACCACGGCGCAGTCGCACGTCGAGGTTCCGATGACCTTGACCAGGGTGCCCTCCCTGACGCCGCAGGCGATCGCCCCGTAGTGGACGTCGAACTCACCGATGGCGACCGGGATGCCCGCGGGAAGCCCGAGCCTCGCCGCCCAGGGGGCGCACAGCGAGCCGGCCGCGGTGGTCGCGTCGAATGCGCGGTCGTAGAGGCGGTCCCTGAGGCTAGCCAGGCGCGGGTCGAGGGCCGAGAGGAAGGCCTTGTCGGGGAGGCCGCCCCACTCATCGCTGTAGAGGGCCTTGTGCCCCGCGGCGCAGATCCCCCGCACGACCTTCGTCGGGTCCGTCACCCCGGAAAGCGCGGAGGGAATCCAGTCGGCCAATTCGACCCACGAGTGCGCCGCCCTGAAGACGTCCGGCGCCACCACAAGGCAGTGCCATATCTTCGACCAGAACCACTCCGAGGAGTAGGCGTTGCCGCACTTCGCTATGTACGCGGGGCGCATGCGTGCCGCGACCTCGGTGATCCGGGCCGCCTCGCGCCAGCCGGTGTGGTCCTTCCAGAGCCAGCACTGGGCCGCCAGGTTGCGGCGCCATTTCCGGTCCAGGCCGAGCGGCCGATTGGCGCGGTCGACGGGGATGGGCGAGGAGCCGGTGGTGTCGACGCCGACGCCGACGATCCGCGCGGCCGAGAAGCCGCCCGAGCGCCCGGCGGCGGCGAGCGCCCCGCCCACGCACGCCTCCAGGGCTGTCAGGTAGTCGCCCGGGTGCTGGCGCGCGAGGTTCGCGTCCCGCGGGTCGAGGAGGACCCCCTGCCTCCCGCTCCTGTAGCCGACGACGCAGGTTCCCAGCTCCGCGCCGTCCCTGCAGCGCACGACGAGCGCCCGCGCCGAATTCGTTCCAAAGTCGATGCCTAGGGTAAACGCCATATCCTTGGGGATTCGCCGTCAATCGTGCGCGCCCGCGGTGCGGAGACGATCCTGAGTTGACTGGACGGTAAAGTGAATCGAAAGTCGCCACCCTTTCACGGCGCTTCCTACGTTTACCCGCGGCCCGCCGCTACCCCATGAGTCTGCCCACCCCACTCGCCATGGCCACGTCCTCCGCGTCCACCCTGACCCCGATCGACTGGGTCGCAATCGCGCTTTATTTCGGCCTGCTCCTCGGTGTCGCCAGCTGGGTGGTCCGCAAGAACAAGGACACGGCGACCGACTACTTCCTGGCGGGGCGCAACCTCGGCTGGTGGGTGATCGGCGCCTCGATCTTCGCGTCCAACATCGGCTCCGAGCACATCGTCGGCCTGGCGGGCTCGGGTGCGACCGACGGGGTGGCGCTGGCGCACTACGAGCTCCACGCGTGGTGCCTGCTAGTCCTCGCGTGGGTCTTCGTCCCGTTCTACTCGCGTTCGCTCGTCTTCACGATGCCCGAGTTCCTCGAGCGCCGCTTCGGTCCCTCCTCGCGCTACGTCCTTTCGATCGTCTCGATCATCACCTTCATCCTCTCGAAGATCGCGGTCGGGATCTTCGCGGGTGGGGTCGTGTTCGCGACCCTGCTGCCCGAGGTGCATCTCACGGTGGGCGGCACGACGATCAACAGCTTCTGGATCGGGTCCGTCTCCGTCATCCTGCTGACCGGCCTCTACACGCTCCTCGGCGGCATGCGGGCGGTGGTCTACAACGACGCCGTCCAGGTGGTGGTGCTGATCGGGGGCTCGGCGTGCCTGACCCTCTACGGGCTGCACCGGCTCGGCGGGTGGTCCGAGCTCCGGCATGTCTGTGGTTCCGAGATGTTCAACCTCTGGAAGCCGATCACCCCCGTCGGCCAGCAGTCCACATGGCTGCCCGTCCTCGAGACGAACACGTCGGGGGCCATCGTCCGGCAGGCCTGGTACTTTAACGACAGGTTCCCGTGGCCTGGCATGCTGATCTGCGCGCCGATCATCGGGCTGTGGTACTGGTGCACCGACCAGTACATTGTCCAGCGCGCCCTGGGCGCCCCGAACGAGACAATCGCGCGCCGGGGCAGCATCTTCGCCGCCTTCCTCAAGCTGTTTCCGGTGTACCTGTTCATCATCCCGGGGCTCATCTGCTTTGCGCTGGCCAAAAGCGGGAAGCTCCCCGAGCTCGCGTCGATGGTGGGGGCCGACGGCAAGCCGGTCCCGGCCGAGTGCCAGGCCGCGTTCCCGCTGATGGTGAAGTTCCTGCTGCCGCCCGGGCTCCGCGGAATCGTCGTCGCGGGCCTCCTGTCGGCGCTCATGGGTTCGCTTGCCGGCGTGTTCAACGCGTGCTCGACCCTGTTCACCGTCGACCTCTACCAGAAGCTCCGGCCGCTCGCCTCGCAGCACGAGCTTGTGCGCATGGGGCGCATCGCGACGGCCGGGATGATCCTGATCTCCCTCGCGTGGATCCCCGTGATCCAGGGGGCGCACGGCCTCTACGACTACCTCCAGTCGGTCCAGGGATACCTCGCCCCGCCGATATTCATCGTCTTCTTCTTCGGCGTCTTCTGGAAGCGGCTCAACGCCCGGGGGTGCCTCTGGGCGATGGTCGTGGGCTTCGCGATCGGGGGATTCCGCATGGTGGTGGACACGCTAAAGACCATGAAGGTCGGTGGGCTGGAGCACGGCTACGCTCATGGCTCCTTCTTCTGGATCGTGAACAACATCAACTTCCAGTATTTCAGCGTGCTGATCACGCTGGTCTCCGCGGTCGTGATGGTCGCCGTGAGCTACGCCACGGCCTCCCCGGACTACGGCAGGATCAAGAGCCTCACCTATGCGACCGCGTCCGACGCCGACCGGGCGCGCACGAAGGCCAGCTGGGACAAGCGGGACGTCCTGGCGTCGGCGTTCATCCTTTGCTGCATCCTTGCGGCCTATGTCTACTTCTCGGGCTGACCCCGGGGCGGCGACACGCCCGGCCGGCCACACCTTCCCTATCATGAACGCTCGAATTCCCGCACTCATCCTTTCCCTCGGCCTCTGCGCCGCGGCCGCCCAGGCGGCCGGTGGCCCCGCGGTCGAGAGGGTCCCGTTCGGCCGGGCCGACGGCAAGGCGGTCGATCTCTACGTCCTGAGGGGGGCGGGCGGGATGGTCGCAAAGGTCATGACCTACGGCGCCATCCTCACCGAGCTCGACGTTCCCGATCGCAACGGGAAGCTCGACGATGTCGTCCTCGGATTCGACCACATCGACGGCTATCTATCGAAGGAGCCCTACTTCGGCGCGATCGTGGGGCGCGTGGGCAACCGCATCGCAAAAGGGCGCTTCACGCTTGGCGGCCGCACCTACCAGCTCGCCACGAATGACGGCCCGAACCACCTGCACGGGGGGAAGAAGGGCTTCGACAAGGTGGTCTGGGGCGCGCAGGTCGTGCCGGGCGACACGCCCGCGGTCAGGTTTTCGTATCTGAGCCGGGACGGCGAGGAGGGCTATCCGGGCAACTGCAGCGTGACGGTCACCTATTCCCTCTCCAGCTCGATCGAGCTGCGGATAGATTACGCGGTCGCGACGGACCGGGATACGCCGGTCAACGTGACCAACCACAGCTACTTCAACCTCGGGGGGGCCGAGAACGGGGACATCCTGGGCAACGTCCTGACGCTCAACGCCGACCGGTACACCCCGGTCGACTCGACGCTGATCCCGACCGGCGAGATTGCACCGGTCGCGGGAACCCCGATGGATTTCCGCAGCCCGACCCGGATAGGGGAGCACCTGAAGGAGGTCGGCGCAAGCCCGGTCGGCTACGACCACAATTTCGTCGTCAATGGGGCAGGGGGCCGGCTGGCCCTGGTCGCGACGGTCTACGAGCCAAGGAGCGGCCGCGAAATGCAAGTCTCGAGCACCGAGCCGGGGGTCCAGTTCTACACGGGCAACTTCCTGGACGGGACGATCACGGGCAAGAAGGGCGTCGTCTACCGCCAGTACTGGGCGCTTTGCCTCGAGACGCAGCATTTCCCCGACTCGGTGAACCACCCCAATTTTCCGGCGTCCGTCCTGAAGGCCGGCGACACCTACCGGTCGACGACGATATTCCGGTTTATGGCTAAGTAGGGCGCCGCTACTATCTTAGCGGCGGATTTGACGGGCGGCTTGCCGCGGCTGCGCGCGCGTGCCAGCTTAAAGGGCCCCAAACCCCTTATGAACCCAGTCACACGTCGTCTTTTTGCGCTCGTCGTGGCGTTTGCCGCTGTCACCGCCGGTCAACAGGCCATCGCAGCCGATTCAGGCCCTAGGGAGAGGCTCCTCTTGGACCTCGGGTGGAGGTTCCACCTCGGAAATGACTGGGGCCCGGGCTATGGCCTCTCGAAGGCCGGCACCGGGTACGGCCCAGGCAGCGTGTCCTACAGCGACGCGAGCTGGCGCAAGGTCGACCTGCCCCACGACTGGGCGATCGAACTTCCCTTTGACCCGGCCGCGGACGCCGCGCACGGCTTTAAACCCGTCGGCGAGGGTTTTCCCCAGACCAGCGTCGCCTGGTACCGTCGAACGTTCGACCTGCCGGCCGCCGACGCGGGCAAGAGGCTCTGGCTCGAGTTCGACGGCGTCTACCGCGACTGCACGGTCATCGTGAACGGCTGGTTCGTTGGGCACCATGAGAGCGGCTACAGCGGCTTCCGCTACGACATCACGGACGTCGCCAACTGCGGCGGCACGAATGTCGTGTCGGTCAAGGTCGATGCCTCCAAGGCCGAGGGCTGGTTCTACGAGGGCGCGGGCATCTACCGCCACGTCTGGCTCGTGAAGACCGCGGCCCTGGCCCTGTCGCCGGACGGCATCTACGCCATCAGCGGCTTCAAGGACAACGTGCCAAAGGGCTCGGATCCGATGCGCGTGCTGGCCCGCGTGGTCAATTCGCAGGCGACGCCTGTCGACGCGACGGTCATCTGGACAATCAACGGGCCGGACGGCGGTCTGGTGACCACGGTGACGCAGACCGTGCACCTTGGGACCATGGAGACGGCGGACGTCGAGCAGCAGGCGATGGTCAAGTCGCCGATGCTCTGGTCGCCCGAGACCCCGAACCTCTATACGCTCATCACCTCGGTGACGACGGGCGGCAAGACGACCGACAAGGTCGAGACCGACTTCGGTATACGCACGGTCGGGTTCGACCCGGACAAGGGCTTCCTCCTGAACGGCGCGCCCTACGCCCTTAAGGGCACGTCCAACCACCAGGACCACGCCGGCGTGGGCTCCGCCCTGCCCGACGCGCTGCAGTACTTCAGGATCGCGCGCCTGAAGGAGATGGGATGCAACGCCTACCGCACCGCCCACAATCCCCCGACCCCCGAGCTGCTCGAGGCATGCGACCGCTTGGGGATGATCGTGATGGACGAGAACAGGCAGCTCGGCAGCGACGCGCACCACATTGGGCTGCTCGAGGAGCAGATCCGCCGCGACCGCAACCACCCGAGCGTTGGCATCTGGTCGCTCGGCAACGAGGAGTTCACGGTCCAGGGAACGCCGTCGGGCAAGCGGGTCGCCGCGGTTATGCAGGAGCTGGTGAAGCGGCTCGACCCGACTCGGCCCGTCACCTGCAACGCTGCGGTCGGCAACGAGTATCCCGGCGTCAACGAGGCCGTGGAGGTCCGCGGCTGGAGCTACCATGTCGGCAAGGACATGGACGACTACCACAAGGAGCACCCGCTGCAGCCGAACGTCGGCAGCGAGCAGGGAAGCACGGTCTCGACGCGCGGGATCTACGCCAACGACCCGGTGCGGGGCTACGTGAGCGCCTACGACGACAACGCGCCTGAATGGGCCCAGACGGCCGAGACGTGGGTTAGCTTCTTCGGGCCGCGCCCGTGGCTGTCCGGCGGGTTCGTGTGGACCGGCTTTGACTACAGGGGCGAGCCGACCCCCTACGGCTGGCCCTGCATCAACTCCCACTTCGGCATCATGGACACGTGCGGCTTCCCGAAGGACAACTTCTACTACTACCAATCGGTGTGGAGCGACCACCCGATGGTGCACATCCTGCCGCACTGGAACTGGGCCGGGCGGGAGGGCCAGGCGATCGACGTGCGGACGCAGAGCAACTGCGACGAGGTCGAGCTCTTCCTGAACGGCAAGAGCCTGGGGCGCCAGCCGACGAAGAAATACTCCGAGATCAAGTGGAAGGTCCCGTACGCCCCCGGCAAGTTGTCCGCCACCGCCTACAAGGACGGGAAGGCCGCCGCGGAGACCGAGGTCGAGACCGCGGGCCCGGCGCAGGCCGTGAAGCTCACGCCCAACCGGACCGAGATCGACGCCGACGGCGAGGACATCGCGGTGTTCACGGTGTCGGCGGTCGACGCGCACGGTGTGGTCGTCCCGACGGCCGGCAACAAGGTTTCCTTCGGGCTGGAGGGCCCGGGCCGGATTATCGGCGTGGGCAACGGGGACCCGAGCTGCCACGAGCCCGACACCCTGGTCGCGGAGGCGCCGACCCGCAGCCTCCCGGTCGGCGGCTGGCGCTGGAAGACGGTCGCGGATCCGTACCCGGAGAATTTGCCCGAGGAGGGCGTCGCCTTCGACGATTCGAAATGGGATCGATATGACGTGCGCGCGGACTCCGGGGGGCCCCTGGGCTACCATGACCGGGCCGTATTCCGCGCCCTATTCGACGTGTCCGCGGCCGACCTGGCGTCTCCTGTCGTGGAGCTCGTCTTCGGAAGGCTCGCCGGCGGGATCGCCGTCTACGTCAACGGCCACAAGGTCGGGGGCTCGATCGACGACCGCAACGCGGTGGCGTACGACGTCAAGGAGCTCCTGCACTCCGGCGAGAACGTGATCGCCGTGCCGATGGCGAACTACGGTCCCGAGCCGATGGGCCCGTGCAAGGGCGTGGCGCTGCGCATGCAGGATTCCCCCCAGGCCCTCCAGTGGGGGCGCAGCCTCTTCAACGGTTTGTCGGAAGTCATCGTGAGGGCGTCCAAGGAGGCGGGGACGATCGTGCTGACGGCGAGCGCGGAGGGCCTGGCGCCCGGCACATTCTCGCTTAAGACCCAGGAGGCGGACGCTCGCCCCGCGGTCCCGTGACCCCGGGGCGGCCCGCCTGCGACACTTGACGAGATGGATCCGCTCAGCCCGGTCGAGGTCAGGGTGCTCGGCTCGCTCATCGAGAAGGACATCACGACGCCGGACTACTATCCGCTGACGCTCAACGCGCTCACGAATGCGTGCAACCAGAGCTCGAACCGGGACCCCGTCGTCTCGTATGCGGAGCACGACGTGGTGCGCGGCATCGACCTGCTGCGCGAGAAGAAACTCGCGTTCATGTTCCAGGGGGCGGACAGCCGGGTCGCGAAGTTCGGCCACCGGATAGCGGAGACCTTCGAGCTCCCCAGGCCCGAGACGGCCGTCCTGTGCGTCCTATTGCTGCGCGGGCCGCAGACGCCGGGGGAGCTGCGCGGCCGCACGGCGCGGATGCACGAGTTCGCGAGCCTTGAGGAGGTTGAGGTCGCCCTTCGCGAGCTGATCGACCGGACCCCCGTGCCCCTTGCGGTCAAGCTGCCCCGCCAGCCCGGGATGAAGGAGCCGCGCTACGCGCAGCTGCTCTCGGGCGAGGCGAGCCTGCCGGCGCCGGTCCCTGCGCAGGAGGCATCGCCCGCGGCCCCTGTGGCGCAAGCCGACGAGGGCCGGCTGGCGAGCCTCGAGGCCGAGGCCCGCGCCTTGCGTGGGGAGGTTGCCGAGCTCAGGCGCGAAATCGCGGAGCTGCGCGGGCTGCTCGGTTGAGGCTCCGTTGCGAAAGGGGCGTCGCCTACTTGAGCGCCTGCTCCAGGTCGCGAATCAGGTCGTCCGCGTCCTCGAGGCCCACGGACAGGCGCAGGAGGTCGGCCGGGGTCGCGCTCTGCGGCCCCTCGACGCTCGCCCGGTGCTCGACCAGGCTCTCCACTCCCCCGAGGGAGGTGGCGCGCTTCCAGATCCGCAGCCGGCCCAAAGCGGAGAGGGCGCCCGGCGCCCCGCCCGCGACGCGGAGGGAGAGCATGCCGCCGAAGCCCCCCTGCATCTGGCGGGCGGCAACCCGGTGGCCGGGAAAGGAGGTGAGGCCGGGGTAAAGGACGGCCTCGACACCTGAATGGCCCTCGAAGTGCTCCGCGATCCGCATCGCGGCCCGGCTCTGGGCCGCCACCCGCACGAAGAGCGTGCGCATCCCGCGAAGGAGGAGCCAGGCCTCAAAGGGGCCGAGCACCGTGCCGGCCTGGGACCGCACGGCTATGATCCTCCCCCAGAAGGCGTCCTCCTCGCGCGTCGTGACGGTGCCGGCGATCACGTCGGAGTGGCCGTTCAAGTACTTGGTCGCGGAATGCATCACCAGGTCCGCGCCGAGCAGCAGGGGCAGGGAGTGGACCGGCGTGGCGAAGGTCGAGTCGACCGCCAGGAGCGCGCCCGCGCGGTGCGCCACCTCCGCCAGGGCCTCGATGTCGCTGACGACAAGCGTTGGGTTGGCCGGCGTCTCGATCCAGATGAGCTTGGTCTGCCCCCGGCGCACCGAGCCCTCGACCGCGGCGGGGTCCGTCGTGTCGACCGACTCCACGCGCAGGCCCCAGTCGGTCGCCCAGCCCAGGAGCCACGCGCGCAAGGCCCAGTAGATCACCTTCGGAACGAGGACGTGGTCGCCCGGCTTGAGGGCCATGAAGACCGCGGTCGCGGCGCTCATGCCCGAGCTGAAGACCGCCGTCGCCGCGCCGGCCTCAAGCCGCGTCAGGACCGCCTCGGGCGGCTCGTAGTTCGGGTTGTCCGCCCGCGAGTAGAGCCGGCCGGAAAGCAGCGTGTTGTCCGCCCCGCGCTCATAGGTCGTGGACGGATGGATGGCGGGCACGATGCCCGCCGTCGCCGGGTCTCCGAACCCGAGCGCCTGTGCGGCGACGGTGGGGGAGTGGATGTAGTCGGGCAGGCTCACGGTTCCGACAGGAAAGCAGCGGCACGCAGAAAGGCAACCGGGCGGATCGCTCCGGGCGGGCCGCTGGGCGCCCTAGTGTCGTATGAACGCCCCCACCGCGGGATCGGCGCGCAGCGCCGCAAGGTCGCCCGCCGTGGGCCGCTGCGGTTTGTCACGCTCTCGGCGCACGAGGCAGAGGAACCCGAGGGGCTCACCGCCGGTCGCCCGGAACTGGTGCCAGGTCATGGGCGGAACCCTCACCAGGTCGTGCGGCGCCAGCTCGTGGATGGCGCCGCCCACCAGGGCGTGCCCCCGGCCGCGCAGGACCATCACGGAGTGGGCGTGCTGGTGGCGTTCCAGGGTCGAGTGGCCGCCCGCAGCGATCTCGAAGTAGCGCAGCTGCGTGTCGTGGTGCTCGCTGTCGTCGAAGAGCACCTGGCGGGTGACGTCCCTGAAGTGGGTGCCCCCGTCCTCCTTATAGGCGAGAAGCGGGATCCCCTCCCAGCGGAAGGGATCGGTCTGGGCGATGTGGGTCTTCTTGCTCATCGGGGGCGGTGGGAATGCACGGCGGCGACAAACTGGCCGCTCCTCTCGAGCAGCGCCGCCTCGCCGGGGGCGTCCAGCAGGCTGCCTCCGATAAGCAGCACCGTGTCGGGACCGTAGAAATCGAGCACCGCAGGCATGTTCTCGACCCTCATGCCGCCGGCGGGCACCGGAAACGCGGGGGCGATCGGCGCGGAGGGCGCCCGGAGCGCCCCCGCGACGGCGGCGCAGACATCGGGGCCGTAGCTGAACCTCCCGCCGAAGCTCGGGTAGATGACGGCGTCGGCCCCGAAGAGCGGGAAGAGCCTGCCGAGGAGCGCCACCGGCGAGATCCGCAGCGACCCGCCGAACGCGGGGTGGGCGAGCACCGCCATCCCGGTCTCGCGCGCAAGCTGGTTGAGCGTGGGCAGCCCGATCAGCATCGGCGACACCATCACGGCCTCGACGCCGAGCTCCCTCGCCTGGCATGCCTGGTGAAGCACCGTCGCGGGCGTGCCGATCAGGTTCGGCACGTAGAGCGTCCTGCGGCCGGTCCTCTGCGCGGCGTCCCGGATGGCCTCAAGGCAGGCCGCGACGCGCTCGGCGTACGGGCTGAACGAGTGGTCCGCAAGCCCGTGGTCGTCCTTGACGAGGTCCAGGCCCGAGAGCGCCAGCGTGCGGCAGAGCGCCGCCGTCTCCCCGACCGAAAGCCCTATGGGCTTGAGGACCGACGCGGTGACCGCGCGGCCGTGCACGCCGAGCAGGCGCCGGAGCCCCGCGATGCCGAACCGCGGCCCGCCAAGGACGGCCGCGAGCGCGCGCGGAAGGCGGACGTCCTCGAGCTCGACGTCGGGCTGCAGGGAGCAGTTGCCGAAGAGCACGTTGAGGAGCTGCGCCGGGTCGTCCGCCGTGGCGGCCCGCGGCTGCGCCAGGGTGACCCGGTAGTCGTCCGCCTCGAGTGGCTCGATCGCCACAACGCGCCCGACCACGTTCTCGCGCACGAACGCCGTGCGCAGCGCGGACCTCGGGAGCTCGACCGTCTGCTCCAGAAGGAGCGCCTCGATCCTGACGTCAATGTCCGCCGCGGCCGCGCGCACGCGGTAGACCACTTCGATTGCGTCTCGGGTCATCTCGACCTACGCTACACGTCGCGGGCCCGTCAGGAAGCAGAAATGCCGGTTTTGACCGTTTCTTACTTTGCACTTGTCCCCGGAAGCTCATTGCCTCCCTGCGTGTGAGTAAGGAAGCCGACCCCCGCCGCTTCGGGTTTGAGACCCGGATGGTCCACGCCGGGCACATTCCGGATGCCGTCACGGGCGCCCGCGCCGTTCCGATCTACCAGACGACCTCGTTTGTCTTCGACGACGCGGAGCAGGCGGCGCAGCTCTTCGAGCTCAAGCAGTACGGCAACATCTACACGAGGATCAGCAACCCGACCACGGCCGTGTTTGAGGAGCGCATCGCCTCCCTCGAGGGCGCCACGGGGGCGGTCGCGACGGCGAGCGGCATGGCCGCGCAGCTTGTCACGTTCCTCACGCTCCTGGCTCCCGGCGACGAGATCGTGGCGTCGTCGCAGCTCTACGGCGGCTCCATCACCCAGCTGGTCCACACGCTTCGGAAGTTCTCGATCGGCGTCCGCTTCGTGAACCCCTCGGTCCTCTCGGAGTGGGAGGCCGCAATCACGCCCAGGACCCGGGCCCTCTACGGCGAGACGATCGGCAACCCGAGGGGGGCCATCCTGGACATCGAGCGCGTCGCCGCGCTCGCCGCCTCCCGCGGGATGCCGCTCATCGTCGACAGCACGATGGCCACCCCGGCCCTCTGCAGGCCGATCGAGCACGGGGCGACCTTGGTCGTCCACTCGGCCACCAAGTTCATCGGGGGCCACGGAACGGCGATCGGAGGGGTGCTGCTGGACTCGGGGAAGTTCGACTTCAGCGGCTATCCCACCATCGCTGCCCCGTCCGCGGCGTACCACGACCTGAGGTTTTACGACACCTTCGGCCACTACGGATTCCTCATGAAGGCCCGGGCCGAGACGGTGCGCGACACGGGGGCCTGCCTTTCGCCGTTCAACGCCTTCCTGCTGATCCAGGGCCTGGAGACCCTCTCCCTGCGGATGCACCGCCAGTCGGAGTCGGCGCTGCGGGTCGCCCGGTTCCTCGAGGGGCACCCCGCGGTCGCCTGGGTCGCTTACGCGGGCCTTCCGAGCCACCCCGACCACGCCCTCGCGGTAAAATACCTGCCGAACGGGGCCGGGGCCGTCTTCTCGTTCGGTCTCAAGGCGGGCTCCGCGGCGGAGGGCCGGGCCGCCGGCAGGCGGTTCATCGAGGGCCTGCGCCTCTTCTCGCACCTCGCCAACATTGGCGACGTGAGGAGCCTCGTGATTCACCCCGCCTCGACCACCCACCAGCAGCTCACCGACGAGGAGCTCGCCAAGGGCGGCGTCGGGCCCGGGCTGATCCGGCTGTCGATCGGCCTTGAGAACGTGGAGGACCTCCTATGGGACCTGGACCAGGCCTTGCCTGCGCCATCACGCTGAACTCGGCGCTCACGCCGGAGCAGCAGCGGCTCTATCAGGATCCCCTTGTCATCCAACGGCTCCTTCGCGAGGCGCGCACGATCGCCATCGTGGGGCTCTCGAGCGACCCCCAGCGGGCGAGCTGGTTTGTCGCGAGCTACCTGAAGAACGAGGGCTACCGGATCATTCCGGTGAACCCCAAGGCCGATGCGATCCTCGGGGAGCGGGCGTACCCCGACCTTGCGAGCATCCCGGACAAGGTGGACATGGTGGACGTGTTCCGGCCGGCCTCGGAATGCCTTGCGGTCGCCAGGCAGGCCGTGGCGATCGGGGCCGGGGCGCTCTGGCTTCAGCTCAGGCTGGTCAATATCGAGGCCGCGGAGCTGGCGGCCAAGAGCGGCTTGGCGGTGGTCGTCGACCGCTGCGTCAAGATGGAGCACGGGCGCTATTTCGGGCGGCTGCACTGGGCCGGGATGAACACCGAGATCATTTCCGCCCGGAAGGCCCGGCTTTCCTGAAGGCGCCCCTTTTCCCCAACTCCCGAGTCCACCATGAAGTACAAATCAGCCGTTCTCCTCGCCGGTATCGTTGCGTTTGCGCTTGCCGCCCGTTTTGCCGTCGCGGATCCGCCCGCGCTGCAGGGCGACCCTGCCCGGCCCGAATCCGCGCACTGGCTGCGCAGCGAGCTCTTCTTCTCGATCGGGCCCGTGGACGCCCCCGACGACGACATCCGGGAGATCCGGTGGCGCGCCTTCCTTGACCGGGAGGTCACTCCCCGGTTTCCTGACGGCCTGACGGTCCTCGACGCCTACGGCCAGTGGCGGAGCCGCCCGGCCGACGCGACCAACCGGCTGCGCTCGAAGGTCGTCTTGATCCTCTGCGAGGACACCCCGGCGAACCGCGCGGCGATCGACGCCATCCGGGCCGCCTACAAGACGGCGACCCACGACAAGTCGGTCCTGCTGATCACGGAGCGGGTGGACGTCTCGTTCTAGATTAGCTGGGCGGACCCCCGCCCGCCGGTTCCCCGGGGAAAGGCGCCTTTTTTGGGGTTGTTTCGCCAGGGCAAAAGGGCTTGGTGTACTCAGCCGATGGATTCCCTGCCCACCAGTTCGCTGCTCCCGATCATCCAGTTGTCCACGACGCCCGTGATCCTGATCTCCGGGATGGGGCTGCTCCTGCTGACGATGACCAACCGCATGGGGCGGATCATCGACCGCACCCGCCTCTACGCATCGCAGCTGCGGCAGGCGGAGGAGGCCGAGCACCGGCAGCTGGAGATCCAGCTCGAGCTGACCTGGCGGCGCGCAAAGATCGTCCGGCTGTCGCTAACCTTCGCGACCTCGAGCATGCTGGTTTCTGCGGCCCTCGTCGTGGCCATCTTCCTTGGCGCCATCCTGAGAGTGGACCTGAGCGCGCTCATGCTGGTGCTGTTCCTCGCGGCCATCGGGCTTCTGATGGCCGCGCTCGTGGCCTTCCTGCGCGACATCTTCCTCTCGCTCTCCGCCCTTCGCCTTGAGGTCCGCCAGGCGCGCGAGAAGTAGCGCGTTCTCGCCGTCCGTGCAAGGGAACGGGGTTCCCCGGCTTCCGGGCAAAAAAACACCGCCTCGCGGCCCATGGCGGGCGGAGGCGGTGTTTGAACCTAGGATTCAGAATCCCTGTCGGACTCCGGGAACCGGCAGCCTGTGGAGGTCAGAACTGGAACTGCACCTGGCTCCGGGCGCCGTCGGTCGTGGCCTTGGCCGGTGCGCCCTTGAGGGTGTTGTTGGACTCTCCGTGGACGTAGCCGAACTGAAGCTTCACGTCGTTGCCCTTGATGTAATAGTTCAGGCCGTAGTAGCCCGCGGAGGCCGTGTTCATCGTGCCGCCGCTCGGGGCTGAACGGATGATGTCGGAAAGGGCGATGCCGCGCCATTCGGAGTCGACGTAACTGTAGTTCACGACTACCTCCCATTTCGGCGTAAGCTTGTAGGACGGCTGGATCCAATAGCCATTGGGCTTGGCGTCCTGCGTGGCGCTGGCGCCCCGGTCATCCTGGGCCTGCTCCCATTCAGCCATGAGGTTAAAGTTGCCGATGGTCACGTCGCCAAAGACGCCGCTAAGGACGATGTTCCTGCCCGTGCCCGTGGTTGCCCCAGGGCCGCCCTGGTTGTTGTCGTATCCGGCTTCATAGCCAAACTTGTACGTGGTCTTGTAGAGGCCCTGCCCAAGCGAGCCGCCGTAGCCCACCGTGCCATAATAGGCGAACTTGTTGGTTGCCGAGTTGCCGGTGCTGCCGACGCCGCCCTGTCCGTTCACAAGAACGGCGGTGTTCGTGGAGTCGCCGCTGTACTCGTTGCGCTCGGGATTTGTGAAAGCGACATTGTAAAAGAACCCATCCAGCGAGCCCTTGGCGAAGAGGCCCGTGCGATAGCTGGCGGCCCCGATACGGCGGCCGTTGTTGGGCTCGTCGATGTAGCGGGTGAGGGCCGAGCGCTCGATCGCCTTGAGGTCGCCGCTCGAGAGTTGCTCCTCATAGCCAAAGGGCGCCTTGAGCAATCCCGCGTCCAGTGTGAAGAGGGCGCTATGCTTCCACTCCAGGGCAACCTTGTCGAAGGAGTCGTTCGCAAGGTCGTAAACCACCGTCCCGCTGAAGCCGTCGGTGAACTGCGCGCTCACCCCTACGAGCATGCGGCGAAGAATAAAATGCTCCGTCGAAACCGGGCCGACCGCGGTGCCGTTTATGGTGGTGCCAAGGCCCACGTACTGCTCCTGAAGGCGCCCCGAGAGCGTCAGTTTCTGCAAGAACGAGTCATTGCCCGTTTCGACGACCATGGCGGCCTGGTTCCTTGCCGCTTCGGCAGTGATGTCCTTCGCCTCCTCGTCGGTGAGGACGCCTTTCTTAATCAGGACATTGATCAACGCCTGGCTGTCCGACGTCGGAGCGGCTGGGGGAGTTGCAGTCTGGGCAAATGCGGTTCCAGAGCAGACTGTCGCGATTGCGAGGAGCGCTAGCAATGTGGGCTTGTTGGGTGTCATGTTTTCAGGTGGCTGCAGAACGGTGTTGTTAACGGTGGACTCAGGTCAGTACGAAGGTCGCATCCTAAAGGGCGCTTGTTACGGGTTCGTGACGGCAATGTCACACTGGCGTTAAATGCAGAGCGGCAGTCACGACTGCCGCCGGATACTGAGCGGGTGTTACGGGCTCGTGACGGCTGTGCCACACCGCCGTTGAGCGGCCGTTAACTCCCCCAAGGATAAGGTAAATGGTGTGTGGGTAACCCGGTCCGACGGCGCGTTCTTGCCAGGCGGCCAACCCCTCATCGGGTCATCCGGTGAAGCCAAGAAGCTCTCGGTGATGATTTCCGGGTAGCGCCTGGAGGGTGACAAGGACGCGGATCCGGGGCGTTGAGATCGTGCGCGCCGTTGAGATCGGTCCACCCGTCGCCGTTGTCGTCGAGCAAGGTCGCCGGATGCCGTTGGGCGGACTCCGGCAGGATGCCGGCCGTCGACGCCTCCCACTCTCTCAGAAGCTCACGGCAGCATGCGCCATATCCCGTGAAGAACGAGGCCGGCGTTGGCGACCGCGAGGCGTGTCCAGAACCTCCGGTCACTGGGTGCCAGAAGGTTGAAGGCGAAGGTCATCGGAAGCAGGGCCCGGGCCGCGGCCCAATATCCCTTCCACACGTCATCCCCCAGCACCCAGAAGAGCAGCGCGAAGCCGCTTCCAATCCGCCACCACGCCTCGGACCACCTGGGCCGAAGCAGCAGGTGAAGGGATTGGTACCCAAGCCCGAGCGCCCCGATGAGCCCAAGCGTTTGGCGGGAGTCAAAGTCGCCGTGGGCCAAATGGACCACGCAAAGGGAGCAATGCCGCACGAGGCCGAAGCCCGGCCAATCGAGGTTGTTCCGGCCGAGCGCTCCTTCGCGGGAAACGTTGAGGGCGAGCCACACGGTCCAGGCTAGCAGCGGCGCAAGGGAGCAGGCCAATAGGGCGGCCGCCCGCAGGCGGGCCCTCCCGCTTGGCTTTCCTGGGGGCCAGAGCGCGGCCGCGCCCAGGAGGGAGGTTTCACGCGTCAGGCCGGCGACCGCGAAGGCACCGGCGGCCGCCCAGGGTCTCCCTGTTGCGAGGGCCCTGACGGCGAGAGCCAGCAGAAAGACCGCGAGGAGGTCGGTCAGGGAGAGCCGCACGCAGTCGAGCGCGCCGACGGTCAGCAAGCAGGAGGCCCATATCGCCGCGGCGCGCGCGTCCGGCACGGGCCTGAGCTCCCGCCACATGAGCCAGGCCAGCCCGAGCCAGACGGCGAGGTTCTGGAGCGCGTAGACCTGCAGGACCGCCCACGGATTGCCGCCGCCGATCAGGTGGGCGGTCCAGGCGAGCGCGATCCGCCGGGCCCGATAGGCGGGGTTGTCGAGCGCCGCCTGCAGTTCCGGAGTCCTCGGGTCGGGGGCGACGGCCAGCTGCGCCCCGAATTGCCCGTCGTAGCCCGTGGCCTTGTCCTCCGCGATCGGAAGGGACCGCAGCACCGGGAGGCGTTGCTCGAACTTGGGGCCGCCGAACGCGAGGAGTGAGGTGAAGCCCGTGCGGGCGTCCCAACGCAGGGCCACCATGGCGATGACGAAAAGGGTGGCGACCGCGACCGGAATCCACCGGCCCATCGGGGCCCTTGGAGTGGCGGCGGTGGAAGGGGCCGGGGAACCCGGCAGAGGCGCGCAGGCGGGCGGGATTGGATGTGTCGGGCGCGGCATCTCCATCGAAAGTGGAGCCGAGTTTTGACACCCGGGCAAGGGTCTACCGGGAAAGTCCCGTGCGCCCAAGGTCTGTCGCAACCGTCGCCAGCGGCCGCTCGGTCACTTGCCCAGAGTGTCTCCGTTCTCAGCGGAGTTCCCTCCACCCGGTGCGGCCATCCGGGTCAGGGTCAGTGGATTCTTGTGGTCGTATTGCCAGAGGGTGCCGCTGATGCGGTCCCCCTTTACCGTGCCCCGAATGATCATGCCCCAGCCCGGGACCTTCACCGTGACCTCGGCCCCGTCCGTTGAAACGGTAGACGGGACGGTGACGTGCTGCCCCGGGCTCTCGAAGGAGGCCTTTCCGGTCGGCTCAATGTGGAGGATCAGGCGAGGGCCCGCCGAAGTGCGCTGCCAGTCGCCGGCGGCCCCCGACCGCGGGTCGAAGTTGCCCTGGTCTTCCGTGCCCGACCGGTCGTCAATCTGCCTGACTTCGCCGATGTGCACCTGGCCCTCGGGGATCGGCTTCATCACAATCCCGTAGGTGTCCTGGCCGAAATACAGCGCGGCGTCCTGCGCCATGGCCGGGAGGTCCCGCTCAAAGTCGTGGCGGCGTTCGGAGAGGCTGAACCGCGTCACCCAGAGGAGCTTGAGCTTTCTCTGCTTCCACGCCGACTGGAAGTCGTACGCCCTCAGGATCACGAAGTAGCGGTTCTCCTCGACGGCGCTCAGCACGTCGGAATGCACATTGGCGAGGAGGTACGACCTGAAGGACCTGCCGAAGAAGACGGCGCTTGGGTCCAGCATCGCGCGGATGGAGCCCTCGGAGTCGAAGCCGAGCAGCTTCGCGTTGTTGTAGTTCAGGAAGTCCCGCTGGTTCCCGTCACTGATGTTGACGCCGCCGATGGTCCGCCCCCACGTGACCATGATCAGCAGGTTCGTCGATTTCGGATCTCGCGCGGGCAGGTAGTTCTGGCTGGCGAGTGGCTTCGCGATCATCCGCGCGATGGCGGGGAAACCCACGGTATCAATGGTGGGATCGCTCACCAAGAATTGGTCGGTCTGGAACGCCTCGAGAAAGCGGCCGTTGCCGAACGCGAACGTCTCGGGCTGATACGATCCGTCTGCCTGCCGGGCGCGGACATAGCCGTTGTGCGCGCTCGACGAGACCGCCGTGAGGCTCTCGCTGTCGGAGATGGAGCTAAAGGGTCCGGCTCCCGATAGGGAGACCGAGGCCGTCGCGATCACGCTCAGCAGGCAGGCCCGCAAGCGGGCTTGCCGCGGATTAGGTGTGGGGCTCATGCCGGGTGGGGTCGACGCCGGTCTCCTGCCGACGCCTTAACTCAAGGTAGACCCGGTTCCGCCTGATTTCAAGAGCGGCGGGGGCCTCCCGCGCCCGGCGCAGCCGCCCCCGTCACTTGAGGCTACTCGTAGCCCAGGGCCCTCATCATCGGGTCCCACGGCGGCAGGGTCTCGGGCTTGGTGCCGAAGACGGAGAGAAGCGGCGCCGGAATGTATTTCCGCTGCACCACGATCACCTGGACATACCGGTCGAACCAGTCATCCGTCATCACAAAATACCCCTTCTTCCCGGGCTTCTCCCCCCAGGAATTCTCGACCAACCACTTCACGGGCCTCCCGTCGGTTAGGTCGATCCCGGTGAAGACCATGTTGTGGTCCGGGGTGCTGGAGTACGTCTCGAAGAGCTCCTTTCGCGACAGCTGCAGGTCCATGTGGTACATGGACTCGTAGTCGTAGATTCCGGGCATCATCAGGCCGCGGTCCCTGACGCTCTCCTGCTCGACGGCGCAGCCGAACCAGACGGGCCGGTTGTCAAGCAGGCAGGCCTTCGCAAGGCCCTTGAGGGTGTCGAGCGGGCAGTTGACGAAGTTCATGTTCGGCCGGTCCTCCACCGCCTTGTCCAGGTCGATCTCGTATCTCTTGTAGAACGGGAGGGTGGGGATCGAGTACAGCGCCAGGTAGTCGTCCAGCGCGTCGTTGACGACCTCATGGTAGAACTGCTGCGGCGTGTAGGTCGCAAACGGCGTGAGCTTCTTGTCCTTGTCCTCATAGCGCCATTTGAACTGCGTCGGGGGGATCCCGAAGTTGAGCGCCAGGATGCGGTACGCATCCTTGAGGGCCTGCAGCCTGAGCGACGCGATCTCCGCATCGTTCTGGGCCGCGCGGATCCTCACCGCCGCGACCTTCAGGCGCAGCGCCAGGACGGAGTCGACGCCTTGGGAATTGGACGAGCTGAAGGTCTCCGGCATGACGTCCTTCGGGACGACGCCGTATTTCCTGACGAGCTCGACAAAGCCGAGCCAGTTGCCTCCGTCCTGCACGGTGTTGCGCATCAGCCATTCGACGCCCCGGTCGGTCGACGGGAGCTTGCGCGTCCGGATGATGGCTTCGAGGAAGACATTGGATTTCTCGAGCTTGTCATAGAAGAAGAGATAGTTCTGGGAGAACTCGAACTCCTCGGACTTGAGGCGCTGGGCAGCCGCCCGCCGGAAGATGTTGAGCGCGGAAAACATCCAGCAGCGGCCGGTCGCATCCTGCTCGGTGACCGCCTCGTCGGGCAGTTTGTTGGAGAAATGGGAGTCCACCGAGTTCATCTTCTGCAAGTCGGCGGCCACCTTCGACGACTCCACCTGGGCCAGGGAGTTCTGGACGGACTTGAACGCAGCATCCGGCGTGCAAGCCTCTTTCATTTCGCTCAGGAGCTCGGGCGTGATCGCATCCTGAGCCCGAGCGGGGATGAACGCCGCCGACCCGAGCGACAGCGAGACTGCGGCCAGAATACGGCTCCATACGGGATACCCAGGTCGTGCATTCATGGGTGGGGATTGGGAAGGATTCCTCCGGGTCGGCAAGCCCTATCCGGGCCACGGCCCGTTCGGGAGGAACGCCCCCGGGCCCATCCGGCCCCCCTGTTCACCTTGGGACGACGCGGAACGTGCCGTTCCCGCAGGTGCCCAGCTCAAGGGTGCCGGTCTTGGGGTTCACGGCGATCGTCTTGATGCGCAGGGCCCCCAGGCCCGGGTCGTAGAGGTCCCTCCAGGTGCGGCCGCCGTCCGCGCTGTGCAGGAGCGCCGACAGGCAGGGGCTCAGGCCGAGGGGCTCGCAGGACACGTAGAGGTCGTCCGCGCCCGGGCCGCCGACCGCGACCGAGCTCGCGTTGAAGGGGCGGCCGTCCTGCGGGAACACCTTCGTCCAGCGCTCCCCCTTGTCCTCGCTCCGCCAGAGACCCTCGCCGATGAAGCCCGCATAGACGCGCCGGGGGTGGTTTGGGTCCGCGGCCACGCAGACGAGCGTGGCGGTCCGGTTGCGCTTGAACGGAAGGCCCGCGGAGATGTCGGTCCAGGTCCTGCCCGCGTCGCCGGTCCTGAAGAGCCCCTCGGTCCATTCCCCCCAGTAGAACCCGTCGGCTTCGCCGGGGATCGCCCCCAGCAGCTGGTTCGTGCCGCACGCGTTCTTGGTCTGGTACCATACGACCGAGAGCAGCTCGTTCTCGACCCACTCGCGGTCCTGGGGGACTCGCCCGATGCGGGCGGGCAGGCCGCCGCCCGGCAGGCGGGCCCAGCTCCTTCCGGCGTCGGCGGTCCGGTAGAGGCCCGCGCCCTTCCCGAGCTCGCCGTCCACGCTGGCGAGGAAGAACCCCTGCCTGGCCCAGTCCTCGCGTATCGACTGGATCATCAGGCCCGCGGGCAGTTCAAGGACGCAGGCCACGGTCGCCCCGTCATCGTCGGTGCGGTAGAAGGCGCTGTGCTGGGAGCCGTTGTTGTTCACCCCGTAGACGACGAGCCCCTGGGTGAAGCGCGAAGGGGCCGCGCAGGTGCTGCAGTAGTAATTGGCGGGACGGTGCACCTCGGCGAAGGGCCTGAAGGTGCGGCCGTCGTCGTCGCTCCGGGCGATGGTCATGTCCGCCGCGGAGAAGAGGAAGCGGCCCGGCCTCATCGGGTCGGCGACCACGTTCTCGATGCAGATGTTCTCGATCCCCTCGTAATGGTTGCCCGACCAGTGCTGCCCGCCGTCCCGGCTCACCGAGACCCCGAACCAGTTGCTCATGTAGAGCGTCCGCGAGTCGAACGGGTCCACCCTCACCTTGGCGATCGCCCAGCCGATCGGGCGGATGTCCCCGGGCGGGTAGGGGTACTCGGTGAAGTCGGAGGGCTTGTAGTCCTTGATCAGCGACCAGCTGGTCCCGCCGTCGCGCGACACGTAGAGGGGCACGACGGGCACGGGCGCGTCCGCCCCCACGCAGGCGGCGGTGTAGAGGGTGCGGGGCTCGCGCGGGTCGATGGCCACGCACGGGTATTCCGCGGCCGGAAGCCCCGCGTTGATCGGCCTAAAGCTGCGTCCGCCGTCGACGCTCTTCAAGAGGCCCGACTTTCCGGCCGCGGCGTAGATGATGTCGTCGCCCTCGGACGGGAACTGGATCTCGGCAAAGGCGAGGTCGGGCCCCTCGGTGAGGAGGCTCCATGTCCGGCCCCCGTCATTGGAGACATAGAGGCGGCCGACCCGGGAGCGCCCGTAGCCCGACGGGAAGAGGTAGTCCGCATGGGCCAGGGTCTGGAGCGTGCCGACGTAGAGCCGGTTGGGGATCCTCGGATGGAACGCCAGGGACTTGAGCGGCTCGCCCTTTAGGCCCGTGCACGTCCAGTGGCTCCCGCCGTCATGGCTCGCGAACACTCCCCGCGAGAAGCTGGCCGCGACGACGGTGTTCGGGTCGAACGGATCGACGGCGATCATTTCGCCCATGTAGCGGGTCTCGCCGTTGCCGATAAAGTCGGCCTCTTCGGTGAGCAGGCTCCAGGTCTTCCCTCCGTCCCGGGACCCATGGATGAAGCCGAAGCTCTTCCCGGCGCGCGCCTCTCCGGAGCAGCGGAAAAGGACGTTCGGGTCGTGCGGGCTCAGTGCGAAGCTCTCGACCGAGTGGCTGGACGAGGCGGTCATTCCCCGGTTCATCGCGCGGAAGCTCCGGCCGCCGTCCTCGCTCAGGAACACCCCTGCGACGTCGCAGCGCGCCCAGATGCGACCCGGTGTGTTCGGGTCCGCGATCAGTCCCGTGATGTAGCCGCCGCCGCCCACCCGCGACTGTTGCCACTCTGCCCCGGCCCGCGGCACACCGGACCCGGCGTCCGGCGCAACGTCGCCGGCCCGCAGAGTGAATGCGATGGGCATGGCGAGCAGGGAAAGGGCACAACGATGGAGCTGCCGGTGGTTCATATCGCGGGGGCTAACGCGCCGTGGGCACGACGGTTGGCGCTCGGGCGGGAAACCACAAGCATCGGAACGTCGACGGCCAACGGCAGACCCTGCCGAGCCTCATCAGGGTGACCCGACATTGGGATGCCTCGTGTTCGCCTGCATGTTTGTGGCTGGCCCGCACGCAAACGGGGCCCCGCAGCAGACGCGTATCCCTATTGCGAGAGGCGGGTATCGGGTGAGCGGCAGTGAGCAGCGTCACACAGGCCCCGAACCGAGGGGCCTCGGTCACGCCTGGTATTGTTCGTCGCTCACCTTCTCCATCCAGTCCACGGGTTTCCCGTTTAAGTATTCCTGGATGGCGATGTGCGTCATGGCCGTGGTGGGCGCGGCGCCGTGCCAGTGCTTCTCGCCCGGAGGGAACCAGACCACGTCGCCCGGCCGGATTTCCTCGATCGGACCTCCCCAGCGCTGCGCCCTGCCACAGCCGGCCGCCACAATCAGGGTCTGGCCCAGCGGATGCGTGTGCCATGCGGTCCGAGCGCCCGGCTCGAACGTGACGCTTGCTCCTCCCGCGCGGGCCGGATCCGTCGCTGGAAACAGCGGGTCAATGCGCACGGTGCCCGTGAACCAATCCGCGGGTCCTTTGGCTGAGGGTTGCGAGCCACTTCGTTTGATGTCCATGAGATGGGTTCCTCCGATTGATGATGTGCGGCAACGATAGCAGCGACTGGGCCCATGCGGGAGCCTATTGAGAGCCCCGTCAGCCTTTCCACCTCTTATGCGAAGTCAGTTACGCCAACCCGAGCCAATTCGCACCGTTCTCTCGAAAGGAGCTCGGCCTTACTCCCACGGTCTGCCGGCGTCAACGATGAGGGGACTCCGCCGTGCGCGGGGTCTAAACGACAGACTCAATCCCCTGGGGGAATTCGGATGCCCTGAGCCGCGTAATTCCTGAGGATCCCCTGATGGAGATATTCCCGGCATCGAGAACGCTAGATCACTGCACTTCGTAAACCTCGACGAGGGCCACGCCGCCATCGCCGCTTGCCCCCGATACCTCCGCCGTATACGGCCCCGGCGGAAGCGTGATGAGGACCGCGGAGTCCGGAGTTGCCGAACCCCCCCAGGAAAACGCGCCGACCCAGGACGCCGCCGTCGTTATTTGCGCGTCGCCACCCCAGCCGGTGTTCGTCGCCAGGGGAGGGCTTCCCGATACCGGGCCAAAGATCTGCAGCTTGGGGTCGGGAAGCGTTCCGGTGACGCCAAAGGGAGCGAGCGCCGGGCCCGAGGCGCGAATGAGGACCGTCTTCGGAGTCGATCCCCCCACCACAAATCCTGCGATCAGGATGTTCGCCCCGGGTGCCACTAGGGAGCGCGCCGAAAGGTTGACGAGCCTCGGGGTCGCCGGGCCGATGCTTGCGCCGGCCGTGGCGTCGTAGATCTCCGCCAGGGCGACTCCGGCGTCCCCCGACTCCCCGGAGATATTCGCTGTGAAGGAGCCGATCGGAAGGGTCTCGAGAAGCGCCGTGTCATGGCTCTTGGGGTCGGCCCACGCGAAGGCGCCCAATTCCGCCGCCGCATTCGAGAGTTCCATCGTGCCTCCCCAGCCGGTGTTCGACGCCAACAGGCTGTTCCCCGAGGCAGTGGCGTAGAGCTGGAGCTCGGGATCGGGAAGCGTACCCGGTACTCCCAGGGGTGAGAGGGCGGGCCCCGAACCGCGAATCAGCAGGGGGTTCGCGCCTGCCGTTGCCTTTCCGCCGACAACGAATCCGGCGATCAGGACATTCGCGCCCGCCCCCACCTGTGCGCGGCACGACAGGTTGATCAGCCGGCTGTCGTAGGGCGCCATGAGCTGGAGAATGGTCTCGCCATCGCCGACGACAAAGACGGAGTCGCCGATCGCAACGCCGCCGACCAAGTCCGCGGTCGTGCCGGAGGGGACCTGCTCCCAGGGCCCGATGCCATAGCCATTATTGACGGAAACGGTCGCGATCGTGCCGTTCTCGCCCGTCGCAAAAAGGGCGCTTGCGCCCTGAACCAGGCCGCGAAAATCGACCGGGATGTAGATCGAGGAGACGTCGATGTATTCCAGGGGGGGCATGAGCCCGGCAAGGGCAGCCGTTCCGTCCATTTGAATCCACTGATTGTTGACCACGGTCCCGTCGGCTCCGACCGCAGCGAATTCCGCGGATTGGGTGGTCACGAGCGCCTCCAGGTCCTCTCCGATGATCGACGGGCTGTTGCCATGCAGGGAGCCCTCGTTGCTCCACGTGATTCCGTCCTGCGAGCTGATGATCGCACCCCCTTGACCTGAAGCCACAAACCGTGCCGGCATCGTTCCGGTGGAATAATCCGTAAAATACCCGTACTGGTAGCTCAGCGGGCCTACGTAGGTCAGCCCGCGGAGCCAACCGGTCACGCCCGAGCTGCGCGCCGTCCACGTGCGGCCATCCGGCGAGGTGATGACGGCGCCCCCTTCGCCGACGGCGACGTACTGGCCGGCGGCATAAATCACGTTGTTGAGCCGCTCCGCCGTGGCCGACTGCGCCACGCTGAGCCAGGTGGCCCCGTCGGCGGAGAGCAGCACGGTTCCATTGTCGCCCACCGCGGCGTATTGGCCGGCCCCGTAGGTGACGCCCACGAGCCAGTTGGTGGTGCCCGAGTCGCGGCGCATCCAGGTCACGCCATCCGGTGAGCTAAGAATCGTGCCGCCGGTGCCCACCGTCACAAGGCCGGCGGGGCCGGGCGCGATGGCCCACAGGAAGCTTCCGCCCGGCTGCGAGTGCCTCATTATGGTGGGCGTCTGCGTGGTGAACCCCGGACCGATCGTGAGGGCGGCGGTTGCGGAGCCGGTGTAGGCTGGATCCACGATGGTCGCAAAGACGCTGTACTCGCCGACGCCCGTTGGCGCGGTGGGACTGCCGCCGTAGAGCACAAGGGTCGCGAGACCGGCGGGAGACGTGACGACCGATACGCTCTTCGCGGTGCCGTCGTACCTTTGGTTCAGGTTACCCAGGCTCACCGTGGCGGGGGACTGGACTACGGGGAATCCGGTTCGAACCGTGCCGGCATTGGAATCCGCGACATACACGTTTCCACTTCCGTCCACGGCGACGCCATCGGGATACTCAAATTGCGCGGCCGGCCCTGTCCCGTCCGCGCTTCCGCGATATGCCACAATGCCCGCAATGGTGGTCACGACTCTCCCGGGCGTGATCTTCTGGACGATATTGAGCTCAGGGGTCGTGACAAAGAGATTGCCGCTCGCGTCCGCCGCCACGCCAAAGGGCTCGAAGAACAACGCGGCGGACCCTATGCCGTCGGAGGAGCCCGCCTTGCCCGGCGTTCCCGCCACGGTCGTTGTCACGCCGTCGGGCGTGATCTTGCGGATCGTGCAATTGTACATGTCGGCGACATAGACGTTCCCGTCTCCGTCCACCGCGATTCCGGAGGGTGAACTAAACTGCGCGGCCGGACCCGTGCCGTCCGCGCTGCCCCTGGCGTCCGCCGTGCCCGCCAAGGTCGAGGTCACGCCCCCGGGCGTGATCTTGCGGATAGTGTTGCTTAAGCTGTCGGTAACATAGACGTTGCCGCTCCCGTCCACCGCAACGCAAAGGGGTGCCTCGAATTGTGCGGCGGGGCCCGTGCCGTCGGCCGAGCCCGCGGTGCGCGCCGTGCCGGCGAGGGTCGTTACCACCCCGCCCGCCGTGATCTTGCGAACCGTGAAATTGCCGGTGTCGGCGACGTAAACAGTGCCGCTCGCGTCCACCGCAATGCCGATCGGGCCCTTGAACTGAGCGGCGGCACCCGTGCCATCCGCGCTGCCGGAGACGCCCGCCGTGCCCGCCAGGGTGGTCACGACGCCCCCCTGGGCGATCTTTCGAATGATGTTGTTGTAGCGGTCGGCGACGTAGACGTTACCGCTCCCGTCGACGGCAACGCCCTCGGGCCCATTGAACTGCGCGGCCGGGCCCTTGCCGTCCGCGCTGCCCGTGGCGTTCGCCGTGCCCGCCAAGGTGACGAAGTCATAGGACGTGTAGACCGTTTGCGCGGTCAAAGGACGGCCCGGGCCCAGGAAAAGAGCGGCGAGGGCCGCAAGGGGTAGGCTGCTCGGTGAGACGAGACGGGAACGGCTCATGTGTGTAGTAACGACAATCGTCTCGGAGCTTTCCGCCATCGGAATCCTCCGTTACCTCGTCCGCGACGCCGATGTCGGCGGTCGGAGGCCACTCGAGACTAAAGCATTGTCGCCGAAAACGGCCTCAACGTCCGCAATCTGCACAATTGCCTTCGGTCACGTCAGCGGTAGTCCTCGCCGGTCTGCGCGTTGATGATCTTAAAGTTCTCGATGTGGTAGTTCGGGTCTGCGCGGAAGGCGAGCTGCACGCCGAAGCTCTTCTCCATGCGCACCAGCAGGTCGGCGTCCTCGCTGCGGAGCCGCTCGAGCACGGCCGGGTGCACGAGCACGCGCAGCGAGTAGGTCTTCCCGTCCTTGCGGGCATGGAGCCGGCGGACGACCGACGAGAGGCGGCGCTGGAGCTCCACCGACATGGTCGTGTCCGACTTCACGATGCCGCGGCCCCGGCAGTACGGGCAGTCCGTGTAGAGGTTGGAGGAGAGCGACTCCTGCTGGCGCTGGCGGGTCATCTGCATGATCCCGAGCTGGGAGATCGGCAGGATGTGGTTCTTCGCCTTGTCGCCCGACATGAGCTCGACCATCTTCTCGTAGACGGCGTTGCGGTGGCGCCGCTCCTTCATGTCGATGAAGTCGAGGATGATGAGGCCGCCGAGGTTGCGCAGCCGGATTTGGCGGGCCGCCTCCTGGGCCGCCTCGAGGTTGACGGCGTAGAGCGTGTTCTTCTCGTCGCCCGAGCGGTTCTTGTGCGAGCCCGTGTTGACGTCGATCGCGATCAGGGCCTCGGTCTCGTCGATGACGATCTCGCCGCCGCTCGGCAGCGGCACCTTGCGCTGGCCGGTCTGCTCGATCTGGCGCTCGATGTTAAACCGCTCGAAGATCGGGATGCTGTCGGTGTAGAAGGCGATCTTCGAGCGCGAGCGCTTGGAGATGAGGCCCACCAGGTCCTGCGTGCGGTCGTAGTCGGCCTTGTTGTCGATCAGGACGCGGTCCACGTCCTCGGTGAGGAAGTCGCGGACGGTGCGCTCCACCAGGTCGGGCTCCATGTAGAGGCAGGCCGGCGCCCGGTCGTTCTGCATCTTGCGCGCGATCTCCTCCCATTTCTTCAGGAGCAGGTGCAGGTCGCGCACGAAATAGCGGGGCTTCTTGCCCTCGCCGGCGGTGCGCACGATGACGCCCATCCCCTCGGGGATCGTCAGCTCGTTGATGAGCTGCTTGAGGCGCTTGCGCTCCATGGGATCCTCGATCTTGCGGGAGATGCCGCAGCCGTCGCTGTACGGGGTCAGGATGAGGTAGCGGCCCGGGACGGAGAGGTTCGTGGTGGTGCGCGGGCCCTTCGTTCCGATCGGGCCCTTCGTCACCTGGATCACGATGTCGGAACCCGGCGGGTAAAGCCCCGGGATGTCCTTCACCGTCACGTCGCCCTTGGGCGCCGAGTCGCGCTTCTTGTTCACGCGGACGACCTCGATGGAGGAGTCGGCGGCGGCGGGGAGCATGTCCCAGTAGTGCAGGAAGGCGTTCTTCGCGTAGCCGATGTCGACAAACGCAGCCTTGAGACCCGGGTCCAGGTTCTTGATCCTTCCCTTGTAGATGCCGCCGACCATCCGGTCGTCGGACTCGCGCTCGATCTCGTACTTCTCGAGCCTGCCGTCGACCAGGAGCGCGACGCGCTTCTCCAGGGGCTCCGAATTGATGATGAGCTCGCGGTACGAGCCCTTCTCCTTCTTGAAGGCGGCGATGATCTTCTGCAGCAGCGGCCGCTGCTGGGCGCGCTCGACGGCGCCCTCCTTAAGTTCGCTTGCGCTTACCGACGCGACCTCGCGCTGGATCGGGGGACTCGCGAGCTCGGAATCATACTTCTGAGCGACGTCCTGCGTGACGTCGGGGTTGGGCTGGGATGTTTCGCTCATTGGGGACCCTGTCTTGGTTGTATACGGGGTCCCTCCGGGCGCGGGTTGCGGCGCAGGAAATTCCGGCAGGGCGGTCGTTATCGCGGGTCGGACGCATGGTCATGCGAAGTCCTTCCGGAAGCGATAGACGCTCTGGACCAGTCCTTGCAACAAGCAGCAACTGAGCACGAAGGTGCCACCGTAGCTTATAAAGGGAAGCGGTATGCCCGTGATGGGCACGAGCCCGATGGTCATGGCGATATTCACGAACACATGCATCATGAAGAGCACGGTGACTCCGAGGGCGAGCAGCGTGCCGAAGCGGTCCCGCGAGAGACCGGCGATGCGGATGCCGTTGAATAGCATCAGACCAAACAGGCTGAGAACCGTAATGCTTCCCAGAAATCCTTTTTCCTCGGCGATCACCGAGAAGATGAAGTCGTTGTGCGCCACCGACCTCGGCAGGTAGCCCAAGCGGGCCTGAGTCCCCTCGGTCCAGCCCTTGCCATAGACGCCGCCGCTGCCGACCGAGATGAGCGACTGGCGCTGGTTCCAGCCGATGCCGATCGGATCGATCTTGTCCGGATCGATGAACGAGAGGATGCGGTTGCGCTGATAGTCGTGCAGCGGGATCCAGCTGTGCTTCTCGTAAAGCCCCTTGTCGGCCTGGAACGAGTACCCGTTCGCCTCCATGAAATCCATGTAACGCCATGTGTCCCAAGCGACTAGGCCAATCAGAAGGAGAAACGCGGCCAGCGCCCCGGCAAAGAAACGCGCGGAGAGTCGGGACACGTAGAGCATGGAGAACACCATCGGAGGTAGGACAATCGCGGATTTGAAATCCGGCTGTCGCAGAATCAACAGAACGGGCGCACCCACCGCAAGGGCCAATTTCCCGAGCACGCCAAGGGACTGCCGTACCGTGCCTATCTCACTGCGCACCAATAAGCTGGCTGTGATGAGGAGCACCGCCATGTTGGCCGTGTCCGAGGGCTGGAAGGAAAACATCCCGATGCGTATCCAGCGCTGCGATCCATAGACCTCCGTGCCTATCCCGGGCACGAGGACGAGGACCAGCGGGACGATGCAGAGGGCATAGATCCAGTGGGCGACACCGAGCCAGAACTGGTAGTCGATTAGGGACACGGTCACATAGACTCCCGCCCCTATGAGGAGCCAGAGCAGCTGCACCATCCAGCCGCGGCCCTGCACGGGAAGCTGGGCCGAGTAGATGAAGGCGATCCCGAAGGCCCCCAGCCCCGCCATGGCGATCGGCGTCCATGGGTCCCACCTCTCGCGGGTTGTCGTCTTGAAGACGCTGAAGGAGTCGACGGGCAGGCGCAGATTCACCGTGGGCTCGAATGAGGAAGCAACGGGGCCGACTTTGCAACCGGGCTTTCACCGGTTGGCTTCAAGTCTTATTTTGTATTGGAGGTGCCGGTCTTGCAGGAGACTCCACTCAATTGCCCGAAGTGGCTGAACGTCCAACAGTAAGGACGATCGGGGCGACTCGCATTGATTCGAGATGGATTCCAATCTGCCCGACACTCAGCCAGCTCAAACTCCGTTGACTCGTGCGTCTGCTCGGCCTGAGCTACGCTTCATGGTCGAGCGCGAGATGTCTCGGGAGGGCGAGTATTCAGTGGCGTGTTATCCTTGGGCTTTAACCCGAATTGTCGCCGCGGCCTTGTCATTTCCAGCTCATTGTATCTGGGGCGGTATCCCAAACACTGATTCGTGATACGTCGCTCTCCCATTGCTGGTCGCCGTGCGGAACCGCGAGCCATCCAGCCAGTAGCTGCATGAATCACGTGGCTCCGCAGATAAGTGGATGTTCGTTGATTATTGGGGCGAACACCGGATCGAGGGGGCTTGCCGAGGTTTCGCAATAGCGGCTACGATCTCAAAATGAGCCCTAGGCTTCGGCTGGTCATCGCAGGGACCATCGGCTCAATCCTAGCGGTTGTAGGAGCAATTGATATTGCCGACGAAAGGTTAGGTTTTGTCGCCCTAATTGCTATCTGCGCCTTCTGGGTGTTCTTTCAATGGCGGGCGGGAGCACCGCCCGAAGCGTGGATCATGGCGGTGGTCATTTTTGGATACATAGTCGGCAACCGTGGTTTCGCGCAGTTCCTCTTTTCTCCTCGGGTTCCCCTTCTCCCAGCCGAAGCGGCGCTCTTGTTCTGTACGGTCGGCCTCGGGATACGAGCCACCATCTCGAAGACTTCTATAATTGTCTTTGATGCCGTGAATCTCTCCATCCTCCTATGGGCTGTCTATGCCACGTTGAGGCTGCCTCTTGATCTTAACACATATGGGATCATGGCTCTTCGTGACTACGCTTTAGTCTACTATTCTGTATTCTTTTTTCTAGGCCAGTATCTCTGCCGCGATCCGTCATCGGCGCGCCTGATCGACCTCGCTTTCACGGTTTCTTTCCTGGTGCTTCCGATAGTTGTGATCATTGACAAGATATCACCGGGATTCTTCGCCCAAAACCTGAAGTGGGATGGCACGCCACTCATCTATCACAAGAGCGACCTCATTTCGGCGTCGCTTATCTGTGGTAGCTTTTGGTCCTGGTCGCGTTTTGAGAGGAGCAAGAGAAGGTTTTGGCTGTTCTCGTCCGCGGTTTCTCTTTTGTTGGTTGGAATCGAGGAATCGCCTCGCGCGGCCTTAGTTGCCGCTGCTGTAGCAACGATCGCCTGGGCCAGTGTCAGGCGTTTCAGGCTGATTGGATTTCAGATTGCGGTCGTCGCCGTAGGGATTGCGGTATCGCTTCCCCTTGAAATCATCTCGGGGACGCAACTCGCCGAGAGCAAGAGCTACGAAATGTTCGAGCGTGTGGTTTCACTTGTTGATTGGAGTGGCAGCCACGCTTACCAAAATGCGGAGAGCGCCAACACGATTGACAACAATCAGTTTCGGAGGGTCTGGTGGAATGCAGTCGTTGCGGAAACGGTCGCCGGTAATCCTGTCTTTGGACTCGGCTTCGGCTACGATTTGGCAGCCCGGTTTCTAGCGGACTACAATTGGCTTTCTGTCGAGGAGGAGTTCACCACCCGAAGTCCTCATTCCGTCATCGTCACAAATTTTGGAAGACTTGGCGGTTTGGGACTGGGCCTATTCCTGCTTGGCGCGGCGATGGCGGCGCGATCCGGCATCAGGGCGTTCCGAATTACCGACTTTGAGGCCATGGCCTGGTGGAGCGTCGTGATCATCTTGGGTGTGAGCGCTTGCTTCGGAGTCGTCCTAGAAGCCCCGATGGGAGCGGTGGTATTCTGGGTCGCGCTCGGGTTTGCTCATCAAAAGACATCCGCGGCAAAGGGGGCGATGCCGGAGCTCGGTGCACGCGATGATTCATAAAATCTACAATCTGATCTCGCCGCAATTCCGCCGGCGACGGCGCAAGGAGTTCGAACGGCTGATGAAACCAGACGCATCGAAATCAATTCTGGACGTCGGCGGAACGGAATCCTTTTGGGCTGAATCAGTGTTTAACGATCGGGTGACACTCTTGAACACCGAGCAGGCCCGATTTGGGGGAACAAAGAATGTGGGCGCTCGGGTAGTGGGCGATGGATGTGCGCTCCCGTTTCCAGACCAATCATTCGATATCGTATTCTCCAACAGTGTCATTGAGCACGTTGGAACCTGGGAACGGCAGGTTCTGTTTGCGGCGGAATCTCGTAGAGTGGGGAAGTCGTTTTGGATCCAGACGCCCGCTCGGGAATTCTTCATAGAGCCGCATCTGATCGCTCCCTTTATACATTGGCTCCCTCGACGCTGGCAGCGTCGCCTCATCCGATGGTTTACAGTTCGCGGCTGGCTTGACCTGTCCAGTCCGGATGCGATTGAGGGGTTCTTGAATGAGGTCAGACTACTCTCTTTCGGCGAAATGAAGCTCTTGTTCCCGGATTGCGTGATTCTGAAAGAAAGCTTCCTCGGTCTTTGCAAGAGCTACGTAGCGACGAAGACAGCCGATGATCCGGAAACGAGGATGCAAGCGGGGTGACGCGAGATGGTGAGCCCCTCGCAGGCATGACGGACTTTGAGGCATTTCCTGACCGGCGCCATTCGTGACTTGCAACGGCCGGGAAGGGGACGGGCACTTCAGGAGAGATGGCGGATTGCCTTGGAACCATGTGATAGGCTTGGGCCTCGCCGGACCCCAACAACGCCCCCTACGTCGTTTTCATCGGAGAAACCGGTTTACGATCCATCTTGCATGGAAAGGCTACGGCATCCTGAGGAAGGGGACCGTCTATCGGGATTACGTCATTCATCCGACCCGAGATTCCAGCCGGTTTCTACATTCCTCATTCACTCTCTCGATCGTCCAATATTTCAGGCACGCCATCGGGCTGTCTAAATTGGTGCATCCCGCAAGTTCCTCGCTCAACATTTCGCAAGGTGCGCAGTAGAGATTTGGGTGGCGCAGGACACTCCACCTATCGCGGTACCAATAAGGGTCCCAGCCCCTCGCCGACGGTCCCGTTACCGCGACGCCAGCGCACCCAAGGGCGTCTGCGAGGTGCATAGGCCCAGAATTGTTGCCTACGAACAGGTCCGCGCTCGCCAGCCACTCGGCGAACTCGCTAAGCGAGTTTACTTGGGCACCGAAAATCCCCGGCGGCGCAGCGCCGGTCGTTCCACCATGCGTGATCCACACGACGTCGAAATCGCCAGATAGCGATTTCGCGACCGATGCAAAATTCTCCGAGGGCCATTGATTGAGATAACGGCTTGCTCCTGAATGGATCACAACTCGTCTTCGACTCCCTTTCGGCCTCGCACCCCGAGAGAGCAAATGGCGAAGATCGGGAGGAGGCGAATCCTCAGGCCATTCTTCGTCCCCTCCGCAAGACTTAGCCAGAGCGCGAGCCATCCTCCAATGCCAGGTCACAGGCCGCGAGTCTTCCGGGATCGGAATCTCTTCAGTCAACGCCCCTTTAATGCGGGCACACTCCAACTTTCCCCCGATCCGAATCCCAGCGCCACTCAATTTCGCCGCCAATAGCGCCACGGAGCCCTGATCAAAAGAAACAAGACAGGCATCGGGGTGCTGCCGCCGGACGCGCCACATCCACAAAGCCAGATTCCAAGGACGGCGGTAGGATTTTTCGAACCCTCGCTTTGTCCCGACAATCACTTCCTGCGGCCCCAATGGCCCCATATAGAGCTCGGCGCTGGCAGGAGTTGTGAGGATCGTGATATGACAGTCCCTGCATCTTTGGCGGAGGGCCTGTATTGCCGGAACAAAGGCGATGTTATCGCCCAGCTTATTGAATTGAAAGGCGATGATGTTCACCGGGCGCAGCCGTCGATTTTCCGCCGTCGCATTACGCCGAACGTGACCCACGCCAACGGCATGAGGAGGGTGATAGCCATGACGGCGGAACCGGCCTCGAAGACGCCTATTACGGAACCACTGCGCGCACCGAAGAATAAGGCCGCTGCCGAAAGGAGCAGACCAGGTGTGACTGCCCACGCAAGCAGGCGGAGCCTTCCGACGCCCATCAGATAGTAAATGAACGGCTGCGAGGCCATCTGCAAGAGGCTCCAAAGGGCGATGAACGTGGTGAGCGCAGGCCCGACAAGAATCGCGCCTGACCCAATCCATATTCTGAGCAGTAGATGCGACTGCCATGCCACGATGGCGACACCCGTCGAGACGGCGCAATACGCTGCAATTGTCCGCCAGAAGGTCCGTACAATCCAGCGATGGTCGGACCTCGAATGGGCCTCGATGTAGGCGGGCCAGACCGGGTTGAGCAGAATCGTCTGTCCCTGTTGAAAAGGACTGAAGATTCGAATGAGCAGATTGTATCCCGTTACTCCGGAGGATCCTGCGGCTACTGAAATCGCAATCGCGGGGGCCGACTGGACGAGCGCAAGACCAATTTGGGGGAATGCCGAGTAAATGCTCGAGCGCAGCATGCCCTTCAATTTGGCAGCGGGGACAAGCGATGTTGGCTTAAGACTCCAACCAAGGGAGCTGAACAGGTGGATCAAGAGGCCCAGCCCTTGAAGCGCCGGCACGGCGAGGCTCGCGCCCAGGAACCAGAGGAAACCCCAATGAAGCAGCGCGGCGATCGTGACAAATCCAAGTGAGATGGCGCTACCCGCGGCAATCCATCCCGCATGTATCCAGCCGCGTTGGACTGCCGCCGCAAGGCGGGAGACAGCGTTGAATGGAAGGCCCACCACGAATGAGACAACGGTGAGCGAAAGGGCCGCGGCCGTCTCAGTTCGCAGGCTCGGGTCGCGAATTCGCAGGATGTCCGCCCACGGTTCGAGCTGCACGGCTGCGAAGCCCACCGCAAGCAGCACGAGACTTAGAATCCCCAGTGCGGCCGCACCGGTCCAAAATGTCCGCTTTATGGACTCAACGTCGTCACCACCGTAAGCCTTTGCCATTGCATGCTGCATCCCAACGCCAAGCCCGAAATCAATGTAGTTCAGGACCAGGATGATGCTGATTAGCGTCACCCAGAATCCGTAGGCTTCTGTCCCAAGGTAGCGAAGCGCCAGTGGCACCTGGGCAAATGTGCAGGCGACCGAGAACGCTTTTGCGCCGATAGACGCGGCGACGGTAAGCCGTATCGCCCTGTTTCGTCGGATTTCGAGGTGTGAAGACAGAACTGGCACGCCGAGTTACGGTGGGGGTGGAACCCGTGGGTGACAATACTTCGCGCGAACCTGGGTAATTTCGCTTGGCGAACGGCTCAGAGCGGCTGGAATGCAGGCCATGCGCGTGAAGCTTGCCCTCTCGACGCTGTGTGAAGACCCCTGCAGGCGAACAGGGCTAAGCACACTTTTCCCGGAGTTCGTGGCGCACGCCCGCAGGCTCTTCCCAGAAGTGACCTGGCTGGTATTCGTTGGGAAGGGGGCACCGTGGCCGGTCGAGGATACGGGTGTGGAGGTTTGCCGGGCATATCCGTCCAACGGACAGCCTCTTCGCAGACTGTTCGCCGACCATTTCGAAGTTGGTCGGGAGGCGCGAGCGCGTGGGGCTGCCGCGCTCCTGACCGTTGGCTTCTTCCCGGTGAGGCCCGCGGGGCTGCCGGTCGCCATGCATGTCTTCGCGCTTAACCACCTGCGCAGGGGCCGGGGCGTTCGCGATGTGTACCGCGCCTGGGCTGTGTCTCGAGGCCTCGATAAGGCGTCCCTTGTTGTCGTGAATTCCGCTTGGACCAAGTCCCGCCTTGGGCCTGCAAAGGGTCCGATCCTTGTGAGCCCGGAGGGCTTGCGGCACGATCTGTTCATGCCTGACGGTCCAAGCGGTGTGCCCGGGATTACGGGTCGCTATATACTTTGGGCCTCTAACTTCTATGCCTACAAACGGGTTGAGCTTGCGCTTGCCGCATATGCCGGCCTGCCCGCGACGATGCGTTCAGAGTTTCCTTTCGTGCTGGCAGGGGGCGACTGGGCGGGCGGACGGCACCGCGCCGAGGCCGAGGCGGCACGGCTCTCCATACTTAAGGACGTTCGGTTCCTCGGATGGGTTGACGACGAGGCGCTGCCTGCCCTTTACCGCGGCGCAAGTGCTTATGTGCTTTCGACTTCAGAAGAGACTTTCGGTCGGAGCGTGCTTGAGTCAATGGCTTGCGGGTGTCCGTGTCTTGTTCATGACATTCCGGTTCTCCGAGAGGTTGCGGGCGATTGCGCTTCGTATGTTGACTTTGCTGACTGCACGCGCGCTTCGCAGGCGCTGGAAAGGATCTGTAGCGATGGCGACCAAAGGGCTCGGTTGAGAGCTTCTGGAATTGAACGATCGAAACTGTTCAGCTTTGATCGACTCACCATCGAACGGGTGAATGCGGTCCTCTCGATGATTGGAGCAGCACAGCCGTGAAGGTGGAGAATCTCGGGCCGCGGCCCTTGTATGCGATTCTTTGCGGTGGTGCGTGCGTCGCCCTGTTCCAGTTCTGGGGGAACGCGACGCATGGCTACATCGCCTCGGACTCCTTGTTTTATTGGTGGGGATTCCAATGGGTGAATCCCGACTCCGAGAACGAGCACGCATGGCTCGTCCTCGCTCTCAGCGTCTTTTTGCTATGGCGCAATCTCCGGAGGGACAACGGCGATCAGCAGTCGGACGGCATCAAGTCCGCAGCCGCCCTTGCTTTGGGCCTCCTGCTCCACGCGCTGGGTTTTGTCGCCCAGCAGCCCCGATTGTCCATCGCAGCGCTGCTTTTGTGCATCTGGGGGGTCCTGGTACTGGGCGGAGGCCGAAGATGGGGGCGGGCTTCTGCGTTCCCGGTGGCGTTCTTGGCATTCGCCATCCCTGTCAATGCCCTCGACACGTTGGGATTCTGGCTGCGGATGTGGGTCGTCCGAGCCGGTGGACAAATTGCAAACCTCCTTGGAATAGCTGTTCTACGAAACGGAACACAGCTCATCTCCCCGGATGGCCGCTATCAATACGACGTGGCCGCTGCATGTTCCGGCATTCGTTCGTTGATGGCGCTTGCTGCCCTTTCGCTCTTTATCAGCTACCTGCGGTTAAGACCCGCTTGGCTTCGCTGTGCGGTACTGCTCCTCAGCATGCCACTGGTATATCTAGGGAATGTGCTGAGAATTCTGATTATCGTAATCGCTGCCCAGTGGGGTGGCCAGGCCTGGGGCGACCGAGTGCACGAGGCTATGGGATTTGTTGTCTTCATGATCGTTGTGGTGGGCGTGATAGCCATCGCGGAGGCCATCGCCCGCTTCAGGCCCGATTGGGCGACCGGTAATGTAGATTCCTTGCGCGTGAAAAGTCCCGGACCACGCGCGGGACTTGGTTCGGCATCGATCGCTGCGGCCGTCATACTTTCCGTAGTTGTTGAAGCGGCACTCCTTTCGCACCGCTTGTCCGTCTCGGCCGGTGAGAGCCCCGGCGTGATATTAGCAGGCGGCGGCGCGAATCCAGCGGAGCTGCCAGCTTTCATCGGATCGGAATGGATTGGGCGCCATGTTGAGCCCACTAAGGTCGAGCGCACCATTCTGCCGCCCGATACGGGATTCTCCAGGAGGCTCTATGTGAACTTGGATACACCGGGGCGCCGGGTGCTTCTATCGATTGTGCTTAGCGGACGCGACCGTTCCTCGATCCACCGCCCTGAACTTTGTCTTGTGGGCCAGGGATGGACGATCGACGGTTCATCGACGCACCGCTTTAGTTATCCGGGCCGGGCCCGCTCAGACTTTGATGGGACCGTCCTCAAGGTTCACCGTGAGCTTGCAGGGCCGGGTGGTGCCCGGCGGTTGGTCCCGGAATTGGTCGCATATTGGTTTGTGGGCGACGGCCGGATTGTGCATTCGCAGTTTGAGATGATGTTTTGTGACGCTTGGGATCGCATTTTTCTTGGGCGCGCGACCCGGTGGGCATACATTCTCCTGCAGACGGGCGCCGACGACGGAGAGGACGCGGGTTTGGCGAGGATCCAGTCCGTGTTGAGCGCGACGCTGCCTTCGTTCCAGCCCGCGATAACCGCACATCCATCCCATTAGGCCGTGTTCTGCGGACCCCGGGGTCGGGAATCGCGAAGATTCAAACTGACGATTGTCGCGCGCTCCAATTTGTGGGGTGTGGGGCCCCCCGGTGACGGGTGGTGAATCAGACGTCGTCTGCCTTGACGAAATACCTGTTGAATTCGCCGTCGAAGGTATAACGGGTCGAGACATCGGAATAGCCGTGTCGCGCGAGTAACTCGAAGATTCGCGCGCCGGACGCAGCGAATTCAGCTAGGAATTCACCGACGACCTCAACTACGATCGCCGGGCAATCCCGGTCGAGCAATTGATGCATTCCCTCCAGGACCTTGAGCTCAGTTCCCTCCGTGTCGATCTTGCATACCGAAACCTGGCCGGCCGGATGCTCTCTCAGCCAGTCGTCGAGAACGACGACGGCAACGGGGGAAGGCTGGCCCCCTTGATCGTCAAACTCTATCAATCGCGCGTGGCCCGTGTTGCCCGGGCATGACGTCATCTTCATCGTCGCGGCGACGTTTGACAACGCCATCCGCTCCACCCGAACCGAGTCCTCAACGTGGTTGTGGGCGACTGACTTGAGCAGAAGATCTGCAATTGGACCCTGGGGTTCAAATGAGATGACCTTGGCTTTGCCTGCAATTGCGGCAAGCAGCGAGAAGTAACCAATATTGGCCCCAACGTCTAGGAAGGTCGAGTTTGGCTTCAGGTGATCCAATATGAATCTCTCTGTGCCGGTTTCATGTTGGCCGTGAAGCTTGATCCAGTCGGACGTTAGGTCGCCAGGAACGGTGTATATTCTGAAGCCACGCCGCGTCCTAGTGGGGTTTTCGAGCGCCGCGAGCCACTCGCGGCAAACCGGGTCTTCCCTCAGTGCACTTAACACCGGCCATCGACCGCGATTGATCGGATTGTGGTGCGCAATGAAGCGCAATGTCGAGGGAGCGATGTGCCCGAAAATGCGGACAGCTAGCTTCTTGATTGCGGCGTGTCTCACAAGGCGACTATGCGGTCCGCCGCCCTGATCTGCTACCCAAAATGGACAGTATCCGCGCGGGTGCGGAGATTGCCCGTGGGACGCATCGCATTGCGCGAAGTCTGTTGGATCTCCCTAATTCGCCGGCGGCCCGGATCTAGCGAGCGAGCCATTATGCAGCCCTGTCTCGATTACCCGCGCAAGGATTCGCAGTGACCTCTTTCCGCTCCCCTTGAATCACGCCCAAACCCAAAGCCGGCATTGTGACGGACCGCGTTTCAATCCTGGACGCGATATGCTGTGAGTCGGCCATAGGCGCCGCCATATTCGTTGTCTCCGAGGCTGCCCGCCTTGTCGCACCAGGCATGGGGAGGGTCGATTGCGAGCAACTGCTGTAAGGCGGCCATATCCACTTGGGAATATTCCCGTCGGCCAAGAGGAGCACTCGCTGGACTCCGCGGGGCGCAACGAGAAGGCCGCTCCCGCCGGACATCATCGCAGCCGTTCTGGAAACTGCCTAAGATATTGAGTGTCAACAGACCGAAACGGCGGGTAAAGAGACTTGAGGTCCGCCTACCACCCCCTATGTTAACCCAACCCTATACTTGGCCTTAGCAACTGTAGCCGAAATAGCACCCACGCTGCCTGGCGGACTGACTGACGCGGCGTTCCCGCTTTCCCTCTTCTTTGGGGGGCTCGTGGGCTTCATTGTGGTCTGGCTGGTGACGCGATACTCCCGCCGGGTGGCCCATGAGCAGGCCGCGGAGCTGATCGAGGTAGCCCGCCGCGAGGCGGCCGTGGCGGCCGGCGAGCTCAGGCAGAAGGCGGAGGCGGAGATCCAGGAGAAACGGGCCGAGCTCAACCGCGAATTCGACCGGCGCGAGATCGAGTCGGACATCAGGCTGCGGGAGATCCGCGCGCACGAGGAGTCGCTTGCGCTCCTCGACTTCCAGCTGGAGCAGCGCCAGGAGCGGCTCAACCGCGAGAGCGGCGCCGTCAAGCAGGCGCGCGACGCGATCCGCGACCTCTCCAAGAACGTGCGCAAGCGGCTCGAGGGCGTGTCGCAGCTCGACAGCGAGGAGATCCGCAAGCAGCTGCGCGAGGAGGTGCTCCTCGAGTGCCAGGACGAGCTGCGCGCGCTGCGCCGCGACACGCTCGAGAAGTCGGACCAGGAGCTGCAGACGCAGTCGCGCCGCATCCTGATCGCCTCGATGCAGCGCCTGGCAAGCAAGCCCAACACCGACCTGACGGCCTCGCTCGTCCACCTGCCGAGCGAGGACATGAAGGGCCGGCTCATCGGCCGCGAGGGCCGCAACATCAAGTCGTTCGAGGCGGCGACCGGCGTCACGCTCCTGATCGACGAGTCGCCCCAGCTGGTTCTCCTGTCGTCCTTCGACCCCGTGCGCCGCGAGATCGCGCGCAACGCGCTGGAGGCCCTGGTCAAGGACGGGCGCATCCATCCGGCCAGCATCGAGGAGTACGTGAAACGGGCGCAGGACGAGATCGACCTGTCCACAACCCAGGCCGGCGAGGACGCCGTCACGAAGCTCAACATCAACGGCCTCCACCCGGAGATCATCAAGCTGCTCGGCAAGCTCAAGTACCGGTTCTCCTACAACCAGAACGTGCTCGACCACTCGGTCGAGACGGCGTTCCTGGCGTCGCTGATCGCGAGCGAGGTCGGGCTGGACCCCAACCTGGCCAAGCGCGCTGGCCTCCTCCACGACCTCGGCAAGGCGGTCTCGGGCGAATTGGAGGGAAGCCACGCCAGTATCGGCGCCGAATTCATCAGGCGCCACGGCGAGACCCCGATCGTCGTCAACGCGGTCGCGGCGCACCACGAGGAGGTGAAGCCCGAGACCATCTACGCGGGCCTCGTTATCCTCGCGGACACGATCTCGGCGACCCGCCCCGGCGCGCGCGCCGAGACCATGGAGAGCTACATCCAGCGCCTCAAGCGCCTGGAGGACCTCGCGATGTCGATCGAGGGCGTCCAGCAGGCGTTCGCCATCCAGGCCGGCAGGGAGATCCGGGTCGTCGTCTCGCCCCAGGAAGTCACGGACGACCGGGCCCGCGACATCGCCAAGGAGCTCAGGCGCAGGATCGAGGGCGAGCTGCAGTATCCGAGCACGATCAAGATCACGGTGATCCGCGAGGCGCGGTACACGGAAACCGCGACCTAGGGGCGCCCCAGTGATGGAAGCCCACCTGATCGAGATCCTCGGCATGCTGCTGCGCTGGCTGCATGTCGTCGCCGGTATAGCGTGGGTCGGCTCCTCGTTCTACTTCATCTGGCTCGACGCCAGCCTGGAGCCGCCGGAGCCCGGCTCCGACGCGGCGAGAAAGGGCGTCAGCGGCGAGCTCTGGGCGGTCCACGGTGGGGGCTTCTACAACCCCCAGAAGTACGCGGTGGCTCCGGCGTGGCTGCCGCAGCGCCTGCACTGGTTCAAGTGGGAGGCCTACACGACGTGGCTGTCGGGCACGGCGCTCCTCGTGATCGTGTACTGGCTGCGCGCCCAGGCGATGATGGTCGACCCGTCGGTCGCGGAGCTCACCTCGGCGCAGGCCGTGGGGGTCGGGATCGCGAGCATGGTGTTCTCCTGGTTCGCGTACGATCTCCTCTGCCGCTCGCCGCTCGGGGGGCGCGGCGGGATCCTCGGCGCGGTCGTCTTCGGGCTCCTGACGCTGCTTGCCTGGGAGCTGTCGCGCACCCTCGGGGGCCGGGCCGCCTACCTCCACGTGGGCGCCTCCATCGGCACCATCATGGCGGCGAACGTCTTCTTCGTCATCATCCCGGGCCAGAAGCGGATGGTCGCCGCGGTGAAGGCGGGGCTGGCGCCCGACCTGGCGGACGGCGCGAGGGCCAAGCAGCGCAGCATCCACAACAACTACTTCACGCTGCCGGTCGTGTTCATCATGATCAGTAACCACTACGCGGCGACCTACGGCCATCCCCAGGCGTGGGCGGTCCTGGCGCTCATCGGCGCGGCGGGGGTCCTCATCCGGCACTTCTTCAACCTGAGGCACAAGGGGGCGTTCGCGTGGCCGTGCCTGGCGGCCTCCGCGGCGCTCCTCGGGGCCGTCGCGGTCTGGACCGCCCCGCGCGTCCAGCCGCTTCCCCCTGTCACGGGCCCCGTGACGCTCGACCGGGTGAGGGCGATCGTCGGGGAGCGCTGCGTCACGTGCCACTCGCAGGCGCCCACGTTCCCGGGCATCACCCAGCCGCCGGCGGGGCTTGTGCTCCAGGGCGCGGGCGCGATCGTGCAGAACGCCCAGAGGATCTACCAGCAGGTGGTCGTCACGCGCATCATGCCGCTCGGCAACTCCACCAAGATCACCGACGAGGAGCGCGCGGTGATCGCCGCCTGGGTCTCCGCCGGGGCGCCGTCCAAGTAGCCGGCGGCCGGTTAGCGCCCGAGGGCGTCGATGACCTGCCTGTGGAGGCCGGGGTTCGAGGACGCCACGGTCGAGGTGGCGGGGTAGGCGGGACCGCCCCGTGAATCCGTGATGACGCCCCCGGCGCCCCGGATGACGGGGACCAGGGCCGCGATGTCCCAGAGGTTCATGAGCGGGTCGTACATGACATCCGCCCAGCCGGTCGCCACCAACAGGTAGCCGTAACAGTCGCCCCAGGTCCGCGAGAGACGGGACTGCTCCATCAGCGCCCGGAACCCGCGGCATTCGGGGCGGGTGGCGACGACGGCAGGGTCGCTCGTGAGCAGCGTCGCCTCCTCGATCGGCCGCGCCGGGCGGACCCGGGTGGGCCTTCCGTTGAGCGATGTGCTCCGGTTGTCGCCGACAAGGAGCTGCCGCAGGATGGGCTGGTGGATGCAGCCTAGGACGGGCTCACCCTGGTGGAGGAGGCCGATCAGGGTGCCGAAGAGGGGGACTGCGGCCGTGAAGGAATGGGTGCCGTCGATGGGGTCCAGCACCCAGACGAACTCCGCATCCGGGCGCTCGGCCCCGGCCTCCTCCCCGACGATACCATGGCCGGGAAACGCCTTGCGGATCATCCCCCGCATCAGGTCCTCGGCGCCGCGGTCGGCGGCCGTGACGGGGGACAGGTCGGCCTTGAGCTCCACCTGAAGGTCGGCCCGGCCGAAAAAGGGGCGGATGAACTCGCCGCTTCGCTCGGCGAGCTCGATCATGAGGGCGCGGTGGGGCTCGAGGTTCACGGTAAGGTTCAATCCGCGAATCGCGCGAAAGACACGAAAAATTGAGCTCGGAGCCGAACGCGAATCGGGGAAGATCGCGCCATGTCGTGGATGGCGCAGCCGGTCTTCTTCATCGATTTTGAGGGCAGCCTCGCCTCGGGCGTCCTTGAGTACGGCGTCGCCACGCTCGTCGGCGGCCGCGTGACGGAGGCCCGGACCCGCCTGTGCGCGCCGACCGGCCGGATCCGGGCTGCGGACACGCGCATCCACGGGCTGCGCCGGGAGGCGCTCGCCGCGTGCGCGCCCTTCTCGTCGGACTGGGAGATCTTCGCCCACCTGCGGGAGCGGGGGCCATTGGCCGCGCACTACGCGGGCGCCGAGAGCTCGCTCCTGCGGGCGGCGTGGCCCTATCCGCGGAGCTCGCCCGACTTCGCGAGGCCCGGCAACCGCATGGTCGACTGGGGCCCCTGGATCGACTCGGCGAGGATCTACGCGCAACTATACCCGCGCCTGGGGTCGGGGCGCCTCGAGTCCCTGGTGGCGGCCTGCGGGCTCCAGGGCGACTTGGACGCCCTCGCCTCGGCGTATTGCCCGGAGGGGCGCAGGCACTTCCACGCGGCGCTCTACGACGCGCTCGCCGGGGCGCTCCTGCTGTCCTCGCTCGCGCGCCAGCCGGAGCTCGCGTCCCTGACGACGATGCAGCTGCTCGCTCTCAGCACCCTCGACCCCAGGAAGCGGGACGCGATCGTGCAGCGGGACCTGTTCTGACTTACTGCAAGGGATAGCGCCGGATCCCCAGCTTCTGGGCGGCGAGGCGAAGGACGAAGAGCGAGTTGGTGGTCAGGTACCTCGGGCCCAGGCGCCGCGGCTCGGTGCAGAGCCTGAAGAGCCACTCCAGGCCGCTCCTCTGCATCCAGCGGGGCGCCTGGGGGACCCGCCCCGAGTGGAAGTCGAACGCCGCGCCGACGCCCACGAGGAGCGGGGCGCCGAGCGAGCGCCCGGGACCGGCCATGAAGCGCTCCTGCTTCGGGGTGCCGAGGCCCACCCACACGATGTCGGGCGCCGCGCGGGCGACCTCCGCCCGGAGCGCGTCCAGCTCGGCGGGCGTCAGCTCCCGGAAGGCCGGGGTGTGGGTCCCCGCGACGACGAGCCCGGGATACCGGGCTGCGAGCCTCTGGGCGAGCTCCGGGGCGACGCCGGGCTTCCCGCCGTAGAAGAAGTGGCGCAGCCCGCGGGCCCGACCCGCGTCGCAGACGGCGAGCATCAGGTCCGGGCCGTAGACGCGCTCGACGCCCGGCGGCCCCATCCACACCACGGGCATCCCGTCCGGGGTCGTGAGCCACGACTCGTTGAAGATCCTCCTATAGTCCGGGTCGCGGCGGGCCTCGGCGAGGCCGTTCACGGTGCAGAGGCAGACGTACGCCGCGGGGCCGCCGGCGCCCCGGGCGCCGACGATTAGGTCTCGCGCCTGCGCGAGGGTGAGCGCGGAGACGCCGACCCCGAGCACGTTGTAGCGCGGCACGCGGGGCGGGTTCATACTGCGAAGCGTGCCATGAGCTCCCCCAGCCGGCAATCCGCGAGCGAGGGCGCCTGCACGTCCACATGCCCGAAGTCGTGGTGGCCGGTGGAGACATTGGGGACGGCGACCACCCAGAGGCCGGCGCGCTTCGCGGCGAGCGTTCCGGTATGCGAGTCCTCGAACGCGATCGCCTCGCGGCCGCGCAGCCCGAAGTGATTGAGGACGAGCCGGTAGAGGTCGGGCTCCGGCTTAGGGGACAGGACATCCTCCCGGCACGCGACGAAGTCGAAGCGCTCAAGGAGCCCCAGCCTTCCCAGATGCCCCTCGACATGCGCGTGGCCCGAGTTGGAGGCGAGCCCGATCCTCAAGGCCGCCGCGCGGGCCTCGCCGATCAGCGCCACGACGCCGGGCAGGATCGGCTGCGCGTGGTTGCGGGCCCTGTTGAAGACCCTCCGCTCGGCCTCGAGCGCGTCGCGGTCGGCGCCCGGTCCGAAGGCCCTCCACGGGTCGAACGCGTAGTCGGCGTGGCCCACGCTCCGGGTGAAGAGCGGCCGGTCGAAGGGGACGCCGTGCGCGCGGTAGACGTCCCCGTACGCGTCGATGAGCGCCGTCTCCGTGTCCAGGATGAGTCCGTCGAAGTCGAAGATGAGGGCGCGTATCATGATGCGTGGGCGCCCGCGACTTTTTCGTTGCACCGGGGCCGATGCAAGCGTTGACCGTCCTTCGCCAAAACATGCTCCGCCGCCTCACGCTCGTCCTTGCGCTCGCCCTTCCGTCCTCGGCGCGCGCCGAAGACTCCTTCACCAAGGGCCTCTCGCCCGCGGACTTTGAGGCCGCGGGCCTAGGCAAGCTGACGCCGGACGAGCTCGCCCGCCTGGACGCGCTCGTGCGCGGCCAGCAGACGGGCGCCGTCAAGAAGGCCAAGGAGGAGACGGCCAAGGCCGTGTGGGCCTCCGTGCGGGAGCAGGTGCAGGCGGAGGACCGCAAGGCGGCGGCGAAGCAGGGGCCCGGGGTCATCGACCGGATGAAGGTGCTCCTGAAGCCCGGCACCGAGATCGAGTACACGACCCTGGACTCGATGCTCGTCCTGCCGTTCGACGGATGGAGGAAGGGGACGCTGATCACGCTGACGAACGGCCAGCGCTGGGTCGTGACCGACAGCGACCACTACTGGGTCATCGGGCAGGAGCGCCAGCCGCGCCACGTGAAGATCGTCCCGGGCTCCATGGGCAGCTTCTTCATGGACATCGAGGGGGCGGGCCGCCCGAGGGTCAAGTTCGTCGGCAGCTCGCCCAGCCCCGCCCCCGCGCAGGGCAGCTAGCCCTGCGGCGCCGGGGACTCCGGCTCGAGCGGCGAGGCCGAATTCTCCTCCTCGGTCTCGACGATGCGCGCGATGTTGAGCAGCTTGTCGCCGTCGGCGAGCGTCAGGAGCTTCACCCCCTTCGCGCCGCGCCCGGTCTCCCGGATTTCGCTCACGCGGGTCCGGATGCTCTGGCCCTTGGCCGTCAGGAGCATGACCTCGCCGCCGTCGCGCACGCTCAGCGCGCCCGCCACGTTGACCGAGCCGTCCTCGGGCAGGTCGATCGCGATGACGCCGGTGCCCCCTCGGCTGATCAGGCGGTAGTCCTCGAACGGGGTCCTCTTGCCGATCCCATCCTCGCGGGCGATCAGCAGGCGGTCGAGCGGGTCGCAGACCTCGATGGCCTTCACGTGGTCCCCGTCGATCTTGAAGCGCATGCCGGTGACCCCGACCGTGTCGCGGCCCTGGTCGCGCAGGTCCTCCTCGTTGAAGCGCACGGCCTGTCCCTTGTAGCTGACGAGCACGATCTCGTTCTGGCCGTTCGTGAGCACGCACCCGACGAGCGTGTCGCCCTGCTCGAGCTTGATGCCGCGCAGGCCCCCCTCGCGCGTGGCGTTCGTATAGTCCGTGAGGTTCGTCTTCTTCGTGACGCCGGCCTTCGTCGCCATGACGAGGTGGTAGGAGCCGGTGAAGTCCTTCACGCAGATCATGGCCGCGATCTTCTCGCCGTCGGCCAGGCGCAGGAAGCTTGAGACCGACTTGCCCTTCGACGCGCGGGTCCCCTCCGGCACGTCGTAGACCTTCTTCGCGTGGCACTGGCCCGTATTGGTCAAGAAGAGGATGAAGTCGTGCGTGCTCGCAGTGAAGAGGTGCTCGACGAAGTCCTCCTCGTACGTCTCGGTCCCGATGATGCCCTTGCCGCCCCGCTTCTGGGAGCGGTAGTCGGAGACCCGCGTGCGCTTGATGAACCCGAGGTGGGAGACCGTCATGACGCAGCCCTCGTTCGGGATCACGTCCTCCATCCGGAACTCCTCCGCCGCGGCGATGATCTCGGTCCTTCGCGGGGAGGCGTACTTGGCCTTCATCTCGAGGAGTTCGCTCTTGATGAGCGCAATGAGCTTGGCCTCGGAGTCCAGGATGCCCCGCAGCTCCTCGATGAGCTTCATGAGCCCCAGGTACTCGGCCTCGATCTTGCCGCGCTCCAGGCCCGTCAGCTGGTAGAGGCGCAATTCGAGAATCGCGTCCGCCTGGCGCTCCGAGAGGGGGTACTTCGCCATCAGGCGCACCTTGGCCTCGTCACGGTTGGACGAGGCGCGGATGATCTTCACGAAGTCGTCGAGGTTATCGAGCGCGATGATGTAGCCCTCGAGGATGTGGGCGCGCTCCTCGGCCTCGCGCAGCCGGAACCTCGTGCGGCGGGTCAACACGTCGCGGCGGTGCTCGATATAGCACTCGATCAGCTCCTTGATGTTCATCTGCTTCGGGCGCTTGCCGTCGAGCGCGAGCAGCGTGACCCCGAACGAGGACTCGAGGGCCGTCTTCTGGAAGAGCTGGTTGATGACGATCTTCGCCTGCTCGCCGCGCTTCAGCTCGACGACAATGCGGGTGTTCTCGTCCGACTCGTCGCGCAGGTCGCGGATGCCGTCGAGCTCCTTGTCCGACACGAGCTCGGCGATGCGCGTCACGAGGTTCGCCCGGTTCACGTTGTAGGGGATCTCCGTGATCACGATCTGCTCCATGCCGCCCTTCATCTCCTCGGAGTGGGCCTTGCCGCGCAAGCGGACGATGCCCTTGCCCGTCTTCATGTAGGAGAGGATCGCCTCGCGCCCCGAGATGACCCCGCCGGTCGGGAAGTCCGGGCCCCGGACAATCTCGCAGAGCTCGTCCACCGACACCGACGGCCTGTCCAAGATGGCGCACGCGGCGTCGATGATCTCGTTCAGGTTGTGAGGGGGGATGTTGGTCGCCATGCCGACGGCGATCCCCGTCGAGCCGTTCATCAGGAGGTTCGGCAGCGCCGCGGGCAGGACCGTGGGCTCGGTCGTCGACTCCTTGTAGTTGGGGGCGAAGTCGACCGTCTCCTCCTCGATGTCCTTCAGGAGCTCCTCGGCGGCTTCGTTGAGCCGGCACTCGGTGTAGCGGTACGCCGCCGGCGGGTCGCCGTCGACCGAGCCGAAGTTCCCCTGGGGGTCGATGAGCGGGTAGCGCATGACCCAGGTCTGGGCCAGGCGCACGAGGGTGTCGTACACGGACGCGTCGCCGTGAGGGTGGTAGTTCTTCAGCACCTCGCCCACGACGCCCGCGCACTTGTCAAAGGGACGGTTGTGGACAAGCCCCTCGCGCAGCATCGCGTAGAGGATCCGCCTCTGGACGGGTTTGAGCCCATCCCGGGCGTCGGGCAGGGCGCGCGAGATGATGACCGACATCGAGTAGTCGATGTAGGCCGTCTGCATGATGTCGGTGATGTTGGCCGACAGGAGTTTTTCGGAGCCGGTGTACAAGGGAATTGAGGTAGGGTGAAGGGTTGCTGCCCGCTCGTCAGACGTCGAGGTACTGCACGTTCAGGGCGTTGTCCTCGATGAACTGCCGGCGCGGCGGGACCTCGTCGCCCATCAGCAGCGTGAAGAGCGCGTCCGCCTTCGCGGCGTCGTTGACGGCGACCTTGAGCAGGCGCCGCTTCTCGGGGTCCATCGTCGTCTCGAAGAGCTGCTTCGGGTTCATCTCGCCCAAGCCCTTGTAGCGCTGGATGGTGAGGCCCTTGCGGCCGTTGGCGCGGATCTGCGCGATGATCTCGAGCGGCCCCTTGAGCTCGGTGGTGGCCTCGCTCTTCTGCCCCGGGTTCTCGGTGATCGAGTAGCGCGGCTCCTCGGTCGGGCTGAAGCGGTTGATCTCGAGGCCGGTCGCGGCGATCATCTTGAGGATCTTCGTCATCTCGTTGCTCTCGAAGATCTCGTGGAGGGTGACGCGCTTGGGCGCCGCGGTGGGCTTCTGCGCCGCGGCCTCGGTCGGGTCGAACAGGTCGGCGTCGAGACCCTGTTCCTGGATGAACTTGGAGCGGGCGGCCTCGTCCTGGAGGAACTCGTGGGACTCCTTGTTGCCCTGGCGGATCCTCGCGATGTAGCGGGGCAGGGCGTGTGTCTTCTTGTCGTGCCGGTCCAGGTACTCGCTCAGCTCCGCGCCGTAGCGGGTCACGCCGGCGCCGAGTTCCTCGAGGGCGGCCAGCGCCTCCACGATCCGGTCGACCTGCTGAGGGGAGAACTCGTGCTTCTCGGCGAGCCTCCGTAGGACCACGTCCTCGGAGCCGAGCTCGAGCAGGATGCGGTTCAGCTGCTCGTCGTTGTCGATGTACTGCTCGCGCTTCTTGCGCTTGATCCGGTAGAGCGGCGGCTGCGCGATGTAGACGTAGCCCCGGTCGAGGAGGCCCCGCATCTGCCGGTAGAGGAACGTGAGGAGCAGCGTGCGGATGTGCGAGCCGTCGACGTCGGCGTCCGTCATGATGATCACCTTGTGGTAGCGGGCCTTGTCGACGTTGAAGGCGCCCTCGCCCTCGGCGTCGCCGATGCCCGTGCCGATGGCGGTGATCAGCGTGCGGATCTCCTCGTTGGAGAGCACCTTGTCGAGGCGCGCCTTCTCCGTATTGATCAGCTTGCCGCGCAGGGGGAGGATCGCCTGGTAGCGGCGGTCGCGGCCCTGCTTCGCCGAGCCGCCGGCAGAGTCGCCCTCGACGATGTAAAGTTCGCCGAGCGCCGGGTCGCGCTCGGAGCAGTCCGCGAGCTTGCCGGGCAGTCCGCCGCCGGAAAGGGCGCCCTTGCGCACGGTCTCGCGGGCCTTCCTCGCCGCCTCCCGGGCCCTCGCCGCGTTGAGCGTCTTGTCGATGATCCGCTTCGACACGGCCGTGTTCGACTCGAGGAAGAACTTGAGCTTCTCGCCCACGACCTTCTGCACGATCCCGTCCACCTCGGAGTTGGAGAGCTTCGTCTTCGTCTGCCCCTCGAACCGGGGCTCGGAAACCTTGACCGACACGACCGCGACTAGCCCCTCGCGCACGTCGTCGCCCAGGATCGCGGGGTCCTTCTCCTTGATCAGGTTGTTGGCCCTCGCGAAGTTGTTGATGACCCGCGTGAGCGCCGTCTTGAAGCCCGACAGGTGGGTGCCGCCCTCGAGGTTGTAGATCGAGTTCGCGTAGGCGAAGACCTGGTCGTTGTAGCTGTCGTTGTACTGCATCGACACGTCGACGACCGTGTCGGCCTTTGCGGGGTCCTCGTTCGCCACGGAGTCGCTGAAGGTGATCGGCTTGTCGTGAAGGACGTTCTTGTTCTGGTTGAGAAACTTGACGAACTCGGTGATGCCGTCCCTGAAGAAGAACTTATCCTCCTTCTGCGAGCGCTCGTCAGCCAGCTCGATCTTGATGCCGGGGTTCAGGAACGCGAGCTCCCGCAGCCGCTTGGCGAGGATCTCGTACTGGAACTCCCGTGTCGACAGGAAGATCTCCGGGTCGGGCTTGAACGTGATTTTCGTGCCCGTCTTCCGGGTGTCGCCGATCACGACCATCTTCCGCGTCGTCTTGCCTTGGGCGAAGCGCATTTGATAGACCTTGCCGCCGCGGCGCACCTCGGCCTCCAGCCACTCCGACACCGCGTTCACGCACTTCGCGCCGACGCCGTGCAGGCCGCCGGAGACCTTGTAGGCCCCCTTTCCAAATTTGCCGCCCGCGTGCAGGTTGGTGAGCACGAGCTCGAGGGCCGGTATCTTGTAGACCGGGTGCTCGTCCACGGGGATGCCGCGGCCGTCGTCCTCGACCGAGCACGACCCGTCCAGGTGGATCGTCACCTTGATGACCGTGGCGAAGCCGGCCAGGGCCTCGTCCACGGAGTTGTCGACCACCTCGAAGACGCAGTGGTGGAGCCCGCGCTCATTGGTGTCGCCAATGTACATGTCCGGGCGCTTGCGCACCCCCTCCAGGCCCTCGAGTTTTTGGATCTTTGAGGCGTCGTACGTCAGGGCGCCTGCCTGTGATTTTGAGGGGGTTTGCGGGTCGGTTTGGTCTGCCATGTACGGGTCGGGTGGGGGCGGAAATGAAAGTAAAATTCTGTTCCGAATTCGCCCGGGCACGCGAGGGTTTTTTTGGGAAAAAATCGCGTAAATTGGGCGTTTTAAGCGCCCTCCTAGGCCCGGGTGGCCCCCACCCGCTATCCCCCCCGCGGGTCAAGGACCCGGCGTGGGGGCATTTTCTGGGGTAATGGGGGCCCAAAGCGCGGAAATCCGTCCGCTGCCGGGCGGCCGTGAACACGGGGAGCACCCTTCATTGCCGGCCCAATCCGGACGCCAGGCGGCCATGGGTTCACGATGGGATTGACCGCCGTATTGCCGGATGCACTGTGGAGGGTCCATGCCAAGCCCCACGATCGAACTGCTCCTTGTCCTGCAGGATCGTGACACGAATAGGCTCGGGATAGAGGCCCAACTGAGGGCGGTGCCGGTGGAAATCGCGGCGGTCGAGCAGCGGATCGCCGCCGAGAAGGCCGCGATAGAGGCCGCCAAGGGCGAGCTAAGGGAGCTCGAGACCCGCAAGAAGTCCCTCGAGACGGAGATAGGCTCGGCCGAGGCCCAGAAGGGCAAGTATCAGACCCAGCAGCTTGCCGTCAAAAAGAACGACGAGTACCAGGCGCTCGGCCACGAGATCGAGAACGTACAGCGGCAAATCGACGAGCTGGAGGGCAGGGAGCTCGAGACCATGTACTCGATCGACGAGGCGAAGAGGCGCTTCGCCACGGCCGAGGCGACCCTCAAGCAGAACATCGTGGGCCACGAGGGGAGGATCCGCTCGATGACGGAGCGGGGGACCAGCCTTTCCGAGGAGCTCAAGGCGGCGGTCGCGGCCCTGGCGGCCGCCAGGACGCCGATTGCGGAGGCCGCCCTCCATGCCTATGACCGGGCGGCCGCCCGCAGGATGCCGGCCGTCGTGCCGATACGCGGGGGCAAGTGCGGCGGCTGCCACCTTAAGGTCTCCAGCGAAGTCGAATCGGCCGCGCGGGGGAAGACCACCGACACGGAATTTGCGCTCTGCGACCAGTGCGGCCAGATGGTCTACTGGGAGACTTAAGAAGCTTGCGGGAGCTTTCGCCGCAGGGCAATGTTGCCCCCCTTAGCTTTGGGGCCTGGTCGTCGCTCCAAGTTCTTTGATCCCAAGGCGCGGGTAACGCCGTGCCCGATAGAAGTTTGGAGAGGAAAGTCCGGACACCGCAGGGCAGGATGCTGCACGAGCCGAAACGCAAGTGCAGGCGCCGCGGCTCAAGCCGCGGCGACGGACAGTGTCACAGAAAACAAACCGCCTGGAGGCCCTTCGGGGCCGCCGGGCAAGGGTGAAAAGGTGGGGTAAGAGCCCACCGCGCATCGCCGCGAGGCGGGCGGCACGAAAAACCCCTTCCGGTGCAAGACAAAATAGGAGACTGGACGGCCCGTCCAAGAGTCTCGGGTATGTCGCATCCGTCCGTCGCCGCGCGGTTTCGCCGCGCGGTGGGGCGGACGGGCGGGCCCCAAAAAGGCGCGAGAGAAATGACGGCCGAAGCGCCGCAAGGCGTGGAACAGAATCCGGCTTACCGGCCCCAAAGCTAAGATTTTCATGGATGTAACACGCCGGCGCAGGGAACGCATCCTCGGCACGGCAGAATCGGGCCCGTGAGCCCATTTCTCGGCACATTTCCTGCAGGCCGAACCTGTGTTCTTGCGGCCGCCTGTTGACTCCCGACGGGCGTCTAACACGGTCTCGGGTAGGATCCCAATTCCGATGAACATTCGCTCCTGTGTCTACGCGCTCGCATTCGCGGCGGCCGTGTGCCCGGCGCCCGCCCCGGCGGCGGAGCCCGCCAAGGCGCCGTCCCACCGCGTGGTCCTCGTGGTTTTCGATGGCATGCGGCCCGATTTCGTGTCGGCAGAGGAGACGCCCAACCTCTGGAAGCTGGCCCAGAGGGGGGTGCGCTTCGCCCATCACCACGCGGTCTACCTATGCTCGACCGAGGTGAACGGCACGGCGCTGGCGACGGGAGCGTACCCCTCCCGGAGCACGGTGGTGGCGAACTACGACTTCCGCCCGCGTATCGATCCACAGAAGCCGGTCGGGATCGAGGTCCCCAGCGTTGTTAGCCGCGGCGACGAGGTAAGCGGGGGCCGCTACATTGCCACCCCAACGGTCGCCGAGATCCTTCACGCGCACGGACTCAAGACGGTCATCGCGGGATCCAAGCAGGTCGCGCTCCTTCACGACCGGATGAGGCGCGCGAACGAGCCCGGGGTTTCGCCCGTGCTCTATGAGGGGGCGGCGCTGCCTCCGGCCCTCGAGGGGCCCGTCCACCAGGAGATAGGGGATTTCCCCCCGGTGCCGGCCGACCAGGACAAGGTCGCGCGGGACGCGTGGACGACGGGGGCCTTGCTGCGCGAACTCTGGAGGGACGCCGTGCCCCCGTACACGCTCCTCTGGCTCGCCGAGCCCGACTTCTCGCAGCACGCCACCGGACCAGGGTCGGCGCAGTCGCTTGCGGCCATACGCAGCAGCGACGAGAACCTCGGCCGGGTTCTCGCGGAGCTCGACCGGCGGGGCCTGCGGGACACGACGGACGTCTTCGTGGTGTCCGACCACGGGTTCTCCACGGTGGCATGGAAGGTCGACGTCGCGGTCGAGCTCTCGCTCGCCGGGTTCAAGACGGGGCGCGTGGCGCTCGGCGGCCTCAAGCCCGGCGAGGTGATGGTGGTCGGCAACGGCGGCAGCACGATCCTGTACGTCGGCGGGCACGATCCGGAGTTGTGCCGACGCCTCGCCGCCTTCTTGCAGATCCAGGACTGGGCCGGCGTCATCTTCTCGCGCGTGCCGGCGCAGGGGACCTTTCCGCTGGCCGAGGCCCACATCGACTCGCCGGAGGCGCCGGACCTTGTGGTTTCGCTTCGCTGGACGCTCGACAGGAGCCGCACCGGAGCCCCGGGACTCCAGACGTCCGACCTTTCCCCTACCGCAAAGAAGGAGGGCAACCACGCGAGCCTGAGCCCCTATGACATGCACAACACGCTGGTCGCATCGGGTCCCGACCTGCGACGGGGCGTGGTCGACACGCTGCCCTCCGGGAACACGGACGTGGCGCCCACGGTCCTCTGGATCCTCGGGCTTAGGGACGAGGCGGCCACGATGGACGGCCGGGTGCTCGGGGAGGCCCTCACGATCGATGCGCCGCCGCTTCGGGGCTATGAGATCCGGCGGCTCGAGGCCAGCCGGGACACGGCCGGGGGCTTGTGGAGGCAATACCTCCAGCTGAGCGAGGTGAACGGCGTCCGCTACCTGGACGAGGGCAACGGTGCCTATGCGGCGCGAGCTCCGTAAGCCCGCCCGGTCCTGCACGTTGTTCGATACGGCCCTCGTGCGGCCCCTCCGACGGTAGCGGGTCGCTTAGAAAAGGCTTCGAGGGCAAACGACCCCGAGGTTCACCTCAATCCCCCGTGGAGCCGGCCAAAGGTATGGGCAAGCAAGAGCGACAAGACCAGGATGCCCGCGCCAAGAACAAGGACATGCCGGGTCCTTCGTAGCTCAAACTTTCCGACCCGGCACACGAGCAGATAGGCAACGGCAAGGTTGAGGAGTCCCCAAAGGACGTTGACCGTCGAGGATGACAATCCCTCCCCGGGCGGGCTCGCGAAGGGGCTCTGAAAGGCATGGCCCGAGAGCCCGTTGCCGAGGTGCGGTAGCGCATTCACAAGGAAGGCGCCCCCGAAAAAATAGGACAGATAGTGGTACCAGCGCATGGCAGCCGCATTCTTAGGCGCGATGCTCGCTTGGTCAATCGGCCAATCCATTCCCTCCCACAATACCCTTGACTCGTCCCGGTCGGTTTGAGTCCTTGACCGACTCCGAACTTCACAACGACCATGGCCAACACCCAATCCGCTATCAAGGCCGCCCGCAAAGCCGGGCGGCTGGCACTTCGCAACCAGGCCGCAAAGACCCGCTTGAAGACCCTTCACAAGGCCTTTGACGCCGCGGTGAAGTCGGGCGACGCCGCGGCAGCGAAGGCGGCGGGCCAAAAATACCTATCCGCCATCGGCAAGGCCGTGAAGTCCGGGGTCGTTCACCGCAACGCCGCCTCGCGCGCAAAGTCGCACGCGGCGAAGTACGTGCTCGCGAAGTGAGCGTGATTTTGGGATGGCTGCGTGCCATCCCAAATTGAAGACGACCCCCAGCGTCGGGCTTTTCCTATCGCGCTTCGCCGACGGCGAGTGGGAGGAGGTCGTGCGCCCGTGGCTGGAGGCGGGCCGCGGGGCCCTGGGGCGGTCGCTCGTCGTGGCGCCGACGCGCGGCCACACGCAGGCGCTCAAGCAGCGGTGCCTTGCGGAGGGCGTGGCCGTGCTCGGGGTCGAGTTCCTCACGCCGGCCCTCGCGAGGAGGAAGCGCACGGGCGCGGGCGGCCTCGGCAAGGCCCTCCAGCTGCTCGTCCTCAGGAGCCGGATCGCGGCCCGGATGGGCCCGCTCGGCCCGGACGATCCCGCGAGGGGCCTTTGGAAGAGCCTGGAAAGCGACGCCGAATCGGCGCTCGCGGACTTTGAGGACCTGATCCGGGGTGGATACCGTGCGGAGCATTTCCCCTTGCCCGAGCTGCGGGAGGTCTTCGGCGAGCTGGCCGCGTGGATCGAGGGGCATGGCTATGCGCTGGGTCCCTTGCAGGACGAGGCCGCCGGCCTCGGGCGCCCCGAGCCCGGCGAGGCGCCCGTAGCCGACAGGCTCCTCATCCTTGCGGGCGGTCCGGAAGGGTGGGGCGAGTTCTTCGGGCTGGTCGCCTTCGCCAGGCGCTGCCGGTCCGTCACCGCCGTCCTCGCCGAGCCGGAATTCAGGGGCAGGCGCGGCTCCGGGGAGGAATGGGTCGACGTCTGGCAGGCCGTGCTCGGCGTCGAGGCCCAGGTGGTCGGGACCGATCCCGCCGAAAGCTGCGCCGGCGTGGCTGAGCTCTGGGAGGGGTCCGCAGGCTCCGCGGAGCGTGCGGAGGTGATCGTCGCCCGGTCGAAGTCCGACGAGATGGCCCGGGTTGCCGACGCCGTGGAGCGCCTCCTTGCGCGGGGCTCGGGCAACATCGGCGTCGTCTTTCCGAAGGCCGGCGCCGCGCACGCGGGCCTCGCGCGGCTCCTGGGCGAGCGGGGGATCGCCTACGCCGACCTGATCGGCACGTCGGGCGCCCCGCCCGTCGACACGCTGATCCAGCGGGCGCTCGCGGACTTCTACGAGAGGGGATGCCGGCTGGAGGAGCTGCTGGCGCTCTGGCCGCTCCTGCGCTCGCTCAACCTGGCGAGGCTTGCGCCCGCGCAGGCGCGGCGCGCCTGCCAGCGGCTCTTTGACGAGGTGCAGACGCACTCGGTCGAGCCGCACGTCGCGCGCCTCGAGGCCTCGCAGGACGAGGACGGGCGCGAGGTGGGTCGCGTCGCCCGGCTCCTCATGCCGGGCTGGCCCGAGCACCTTGCGCCGTCGGACGCCCTGGGCCGGTTCGAGGCGGCGAGGGACCGCCTCGGGCTCGCCGAACCCGCGGGCTGGCCGGCCCTGCGCGAATTCGCGGCGCGGGCCGCGGAGCCGATGCCCGTCCGCGCGCTCCTCGAGGCGTTCCGGGCGTTCCTTCCCGAGAAGGGTCCGGCCGCCGAGGCCCCGGGCAGGAGCGTGTTCGCGCGGGTGACGCTCACAACCTGCCGGCGGGCCGCGGCGGTCGCCTGGTCGGACGTCATCCTTGCGGAGGCGAACCGCGGGATCTGGCCCGAGAAGCGCGAGTCAAGCTGCTGGCTCGGCGACGACGCGCGCCGGGAGCTCGACAAGGCCGTGGGCCGGTTCTCGCTCGGCCTACCCACGAGCGACGACCGCGCGGTCCTCGAACGGCGACTCTACTGCGCCCTCGCGCGCAACACGCGCGGGCGGGTCTTCTTCAGCGCGGCCCTCTTCAGCGACGAGGAGCCGGAGGTGGCCCTGGGCCCTAACCCGTGGCTGGAGCGGGTGCTCTGGAAGCAGGGCCTGCTGTCGGCCGCGGACGCGGGGTCGGAGGCCTTCGAGCGGCTGGCGCCCGCGCGCAGGCCCGGGCCGCAGGGGGCCGGGGCGCCCGCAGCATGGCACGGCATCTGGGCCCGCCGCCGGGACATCGCCGCTCCGTTCGACGAATTCTTCCTCGGGGAGCCCGCGGGCCGCCACCGGCCCGCGGACTTGACCGCCAAGCTGATCGAGCGCGGGATCGCGGACCCTGCCGAGCTGTGGTTCGAAGCGGTTCTCGGCGTGAGGCGCGTCGACTGGAGGCCGTTTTCGCGCGCCCGGCAGAGGGCTGTCGGCAACGCCGTTCACGGCGTGCTTGCGGCGGCCTTAAAGGGCGCTCCCGCCGAGGGGAGCTTCCGCCGCCTGCCGGAGCCGGGCGCCGCGGTAACGAGGCTCGGCGGGGAGCTCGAAAGGCTTCGCGCCCGCTGGCCGGCGGACCGGTACTGGGACTCGTTCCACATGGATGTGTCGTGCGCGGCCCGCGAGCTGCTGGGAAGGGTGTTCGAGCTGCGGGCGGAGGGTTTTTGCGCCGTCGAGGTGGACGTTCCCGAGGGCGCGAGCGTCCCCGCGGGCAGGGCGGGCCGGCTCCCGGTGCGCGGCCGGATGGACCTCGTCCTCTCCGACCGGCCGCGGTGGGAGGGCGCCCGGATCGAGATCGTCGACTTCAAGACGGGCGGCGAGTCGGGCTTCTCGGCCAGGAAGATGGCCTCGAGCGGGGCCTCGCTGCAGCTCGGGGTCTACTTGGAGGCGGCGCGCTCGGTCGGGGCCGCGGGCAATGTGTGGATGGTCAAGCCCGAGGAGCGCCCGAGGAGGATCGGGACGGAGGAGCTGGAGCGCGCGTGCTCGAGGCTGTGGATCCTGGGCGAGCACCTCGAGCGGGGGATCTACGGCGCCCGGACGGCCGACCGCAGCGAGTACACGCACGGGTTCGAGTGGCCCCTGGCTTGCGCCCCCGTCGCGTCGGCGATCCTGGAGGGCAAGTTTGCGCTGACGTTCGGCGCCGGGCCCGTGGCCGATGAGCCGGAGGACGACGATGCCTAGGCTCCCGTCCGACCAGCCCGCCCGCGACCGGTTCACCCGGGACTGGTCGGTCAACCTCGCCGTGGTCGCGAACGCGGGCTCCGGGAAGACCACGGCGATTTCCGAGAGGCTCGCGGCCATGGCGCTCTCCGACACCGGCGCGGAGATGCTCATGCGGACGACCGTCGTCACGTACACGAAGAAGGCTGCGGCGCAGATCGAGCAGCGGGCGCGCGCGGTGCTGCTGCGGCGGATGGCCGAGGAGGGACGGGCGGATGTCGAGCCGCTCGGCCGCCTCGAGAGGGCGTTCTTCGGGACGATCCACAGCTTCTGCCTAATGCTGGCGCGACGGCACGGCAGCCTGCTCGGCGTGCACCTTAACCCCGCCCTGGTCGAGGACGACGACGACGCCCACTGGCAGGAGTTCCTCGAGCAGGACCGGATGACGTTTGACTCCCTGGGCGCCGAGCAGGTTGCGGCCTTCCTGCGCCACGCGTCGCTGGACCAGATCTTCAGCCTGGCGCGCGGCCTTGACGGGGAGACGGCCCTGCGGCTTGCGCGGCGCCGGCCCGTCCCGCAGGCGCCGGCACCCTCGCGGGCCGTCCTTGAGGAGATCCTGGCGGCGGCGGCGCGCAGGGGGCCCGGGGCGGACGCCCTCGCGCGCAACAAGGCGGCGGCGAGGGAATGGCTGAGGCGGTTCGCCGAGGAGAGGGACCCGCTCCCCCTGGCGTTGCCGGAGGGCTCGGCGGCGGGGATCCGGGAGCTCTACCGGCGGCTCTTCGCGCCGCTCAAGGACTGGCTCGCCGACACGGGCGGCGTGCTGGCCGCGGAGCTTTCGCTGCGGTACCGCTCGTGGCGCTTCGATCGCGGCATCCAGACCTATGCCGACCAGATCGAGACGGCCCTCGCGGTCCTTGGGGACACCCCGATGCTCGAGCGGATCCGGGCCGAGGGATGGCGGGTGATCCTGGACGAGGCCCAGGACACGGACCCGAAGCAGTTCTCCGTGCTGGTCGAGATCGCGCGCCCGCAGGGGGCGCCGTTGCGGACGTGGCCCTGGAAGGGCGGCGTCGGCCCAAGGCCCGGGCACTTTTGCATGGTGGGGGACGCGCAGCAGGGAATCTATTCGACGCGGGTCGACATCCGCAACTTCCAGGACCACGTGGCCGCGTTCGAGGCGGGCAACGGGGGCGAGCGGCTCACCTTCGGCGTCACGTTCCGGGCGCCGCGCCGCGTGGTGCGCCTGCTCAACGGGACGCTTGAAGCGGCGTTCGGGGCCGGGCGCGACTTCAACTTCGGCGTCCCGCCGTCGGACGGCGCGCCGGCGCGCTTCCTACAGGTGCCCTACGAGCCGCTCGTGCCGGGCCCCGAGAACATAGAGGGGGGCGCATGGCGGCTGCCGATCGCCGAGGAGCCAGTCGCGGGCCGGCGGCACGTCGCCGACCGGAAGCTGGCGCTCGAGGCCGGCCAGATCGTGCGCTTTCTCAAGGCGGGCGGACCCGGGTCGGTCGGCGCGGCCGCGTGGGGCGACGTCTGCATCGTGGCTCCGCGAAACGCGTGGCTGCAGATCATCCGCGACCAGTTCGACGCGGAGGGCCTGAAGACTGCGCTCCAGACGAGGCGCAACCGCAACGGGGACAACCCGGTCTATGCGTGGATCTGCGGCCTGCTTGCGGTCGTGTGCGATCCCGAAAATGCGTTCGAGTGGGCCGGCGTGCTGAGGGAGGTCTTCTCGGTAAGCGACGCCCAGATCGCCGACGCGCTCGGGGGGCGCGGGGGGCTGCGCTGGGACGAGCCCGGCGACTACGCCGCGGGGGTGAGGGAAGCGCTCGAGCTGCTGGGTCCCTTCATCAGCCGCGCGGATATGGAAGGGGAGTCCCTGGACCGCTTCGCGCCCGAGCTCGCCGCCGCGTGCGGCCTCGCCGCGAAGGCGCGTCTCGTGGACCCCGAGGGGGGACTGGAGGACGAACTCGCACGCCTGCTCGCCCAGGCCGCCGAGCTGAGCCTCGGCGGCGGCGGTCCGCGCGCGTGGCTCCGGATGCTCCTCTTTGCCTTGGACGACTTCAGGGCATCGGGGCGCCCCGCGAGCGACTCGATCAACCTGATCACGTCACATTCCGCAAAGGGCCTGGAATGGCCCGTGGTGATTCCGGTCGGACTGTGGCGCATGATCCCGTCCAAGGGGCCCTCGGGCCTGAGGCTGGTCGCCGGGCGCGACGGCGACCCCCGCGTCGTCTTTGACAGCGACAGCATCGGGCGGGAAACGCGCGATTCGCTTGAGCGCGCGAAGCTGCGGGAGCACGTCCGCCTTCTCTACGTCACGCTGACCCGCGCGAAATCGGCGCTCGTTATCCCGTGGTCGGCCGGAGCGCCGGAGCGCGACAGCTTCGCGGAATTCTGGGGCCTCGACCCGGCGGCCCTCGACCCGATCCCGCGCGCAAGAAAGGCGCGCGGGTCCTCCCGGCGAAAGCGCGCGGGCGCGGCCCGGGCCCCTTCCGAACCGGCTGCGGCGTCCCCGGCGCCACCCTTCCCGAAGCGGGTCCTTCCGCACGAGCTCGCGGCGCTTCCCGACGCGGCGCGGGCCGCGCGCCACGAGTCGTCCCTGGACGCCCCGGCGCCCGTCCGGGACGGGCCCGACCCTCTCGAATTCGGCGTCTGGTGGCACGAGACGCTCGAGTTCGTCCCGTGGTCCGGGGACGACGCGGCCGTGGCGGCGCACGGGGCGGCGGCAAAGGCGCGGGCCCTTGAGCGGGGCTTCGCGGGCAGGGCGGGGGAGGAGTGGGAGCGCCTGCTGGCCAGCGAGCCCTGGCGCATCATGCGCGAGCCGCGGTGGACGCGCCTTGCCGAGGCCGGGATCTTCGCGCCGCTCTCGCCCGACAGCTGGATCGACGGCGTCATCGACCTTGTCCTGCACGACCCGGGGGCCGGCGAGCTCTGGATCGTCGACTGGAAGACGAACCGCCGCGGGCCGGGGGAGGACGACGCATCCCTGCTGCGCAGGCTCGCGGCCGAGTATTCGGGGCAGCTTGCGGCCTACGGGGCCTCAGCGGCTGCGTTTTTCCCCGGCTCTAGGGTGAGGCTCTGGATCTACTCGACCGTGGCCGGAGCGTGGACGAACGCGGGGGAGCCCGGCTGAGCGGTTGACTGGGCCGAACCTGGGGAAGATTGCACTCGACAGCCTACGGGTGGAATCGCACGTTTATTGCACAAACTCCATATGGGAAACCTCAAGAAGAAACGCCGCCTCAAGATGAACAAGCACAAGCGCAGAAAGCGCTTGAAGTCCAATCGCCACAAGAAGCGTACGTGGCAGAAATAGGCCGAACCCGCCGCGCCCTGCGGCGGGTTTTTATTTTAAATAAGGGTAAATACTTACAGGCGGGGCATTAATGCCTTTTTCGCCTTGTAAACGGGCCCCGAATATACTGTTGTGGTCCCCCATTCGCCGGAAACCGGACTTTCGTTTCCCGGCGAGCGACTAAGAATCCGAGCCAATTCAACCTCAACGCCCCCATGCTCTTTTCTAAAAAGACGAAGGGATTCTTCGTCGAATGGAACGAGAACTCGGTGTTGTTCGCCCGGACGACCTCTTCGGGGGCGCCCATGGAGGTTGAGGAGCTCAAGGAGTGCGCGCTGGGCGACGAGGCCGCCATCGCGGACACGCTAAAGCACCTCCAGCCGAGGAAGCCCCCGAGTGGCTATATGCACGCCGTGGTAGGGGTTTATCCCCCAAGGCGCATCGTCCGCAGGCATACCCTGGAGATCAAGAAGATGAAGGAGGCCAACTACATGGCCGACGTCTTCAACCAGCAGCTCCGGATCGAGCAGGACAAGTACACGGTGGCGATGATCAGCGCAACGGACGGCGTCGACTACGACCTGAGCAAGGCCGTCCAGAAGGAGGTCATCTTCTGCGGCGCCCCGAACGAGGACATCGTCGCCTCGCAGGAGTCTCTGCTCAACGCGGGGATTTTCCCCGAGCGCCTCGAATTGGGAAGCGTCGCCACCCTTGGCGCCCTGGTCGACTGCCTCACCTTCGAGAAGTCGAAAACCCCGACACTGGTCCTCGACGTCGGCAACGACACCACGCACAGCTTCATCATCTCGAGCAACGGTGTGGAGGCCTCGAGGCCCATCCCGCAGGGGCTGGAGGCCATGGTCCCGGTCGTGCAGAAGGAGCTGGGGCTCAAGGATGAGGAGTCGGCGAGGAAGCTATTCCGGTCCAATACGTTCGATTTCACTGGGATGGGTCCGCTGCTGATCAAGCGGCTGCTGAAGGAGCTCCAGTCGTCCATCGGCTTCTACGAGGTCCAGACGGGCCAGTCCGTGGGCCAGGTGATCTGCATCCAACTTTCGCCGAAGCTCGCATGGCTCGAGGGATCGCTGGCGAGCTCGCTCGGCATCGCAACCCTGAAGTTCGACCCGATCCCGTGGCTCAGGTCCCGGCGCGTCGTCGTCCCCGACGCGCTCACGAAAACCGCGGGGGAATCCCGCTGGTTCGGGCTCATGAGCCTGATGGTGCAGTACAACAACCAAGATGGCGCTCACCCTACCGAAAAAAAGTGACGGCGCCGTCGTGGTGGTGCCGCCGTGGCACCCCAACCTGCGGATCGCCGAGAACCTGCCCGACACGAAGGTCGTGCGGACGGCGTTCTTCATCAACGGCGTGGCCATGTCCGTGGCGATCGCCCTGGCGCTCTACCTCGGGATCCAGGAATGGAAGCTCCACGAGGTCAACAAGCAGGTCGCATATTGGCAGCACCAGATAGACAAGCAGAAGAAGGAGAGCGCGGATGCCGTCGCGCTCTACCAGGACTTCAAGCAGGAGGAGGCCAAGGTGAGCGAGGCGGCGGATTTCGTCGCCTCGAAGCCCGTGCTCTCGTCCATCATCCTCAGGCTGGGGCAGATCACCCCGAAGAAGATCGCCTTCGACCTTCTCGATTTCAGGGACAACGGATTGGCGATCCGCGCGACGGTTAAGGGCGCCCCGGACCGGGCGAGCGGCGACGCGTCGGCCTATGAGAAGCTCCTGCGCACCGACAAGATGCTCGGGCCGATGTTCGCCGACGTGAACCTCGTCACCATGCGCCGCAACGCGACCACGGGCCGCCTCGTGATCGAGATCTTCTGCGACTACAAGAAGGAGAAGGGGGCGAAGAAGACATGAGCAACGAGGAACTGGTCGCCTTCCTTCGCAAGAACGTGATCCCGGTTGTCTGCGTGGTCGTGAGCATCGCGATCGGCGCCACCCTGTACTATCGCAGCGACGTGCTCCCGGACGCCGAGAAGGTGCTCGCGCAGAGGACCCAGCAGGGAGAGCTCCTGGCGGCCAACATCGAGGACGCCAATCAGCCCCCCTCCCTCAAGGAGCAGCACGCGGCGATCGTCGCCTCCAACGAGGCGATCAACAACAGGTTGGTACGCGTAGGCCAGCTGGCCGAGAACCTCCAGTATTTCTACCAGCTTGAGAGCGCGACGGGCGCGAAGCTCACCCCGGTGCAGATCCCGGTGCCGGTGCCCGACAAGAAGGCGCCGAAGACGTTCTACACACCCGTCGGATTCACGCTATCGGCGCAGGGCGACTACGCCCAGCTGATCGACGTGCTCCGCAGGCTCGAGGACGGCGAGCACTACTGCCGCGTGCTCACATGCAACTTTCGCCCGGTTGCGACGGACATCCGCGGAGGCCCGATGCTGATGACAATCTCGCTGCAGCTCCTGGGAACCCAATGAGACGCGCGCCTCACATGCTGCCTGCCGCCCTCGGGGCGCTCATCGCCGTTTTGGGCGTGACGGCTCCCCGCGCCAGCGCGCGGATCGAGTCGGACATCTCCCCCCCGGAAAAGAGGAAGGCGTCGGTCGAGAGGGCCGTGGCGCTAGCGAAACTGAGGGCCGTGCCGCCCCTGCCCGAGGCGCTCAGCCTTCCCTTTGCACCCCCGGGCTTCGACCTGACGGATGCTGAGGAGGCCGCCGCGGCCGCCGCCGCAGCGAGGCTCGCTAACGCGCAGAACCCGTCGGCGCCCGCTCCGCCCTCCGACCACCAACTCCTCGAGGAGATCGTTGCCAAGGTCAGACCCTCAGGGACCGTCTACATGGGGGGCCAGCCCCTGCTCATGTTTGGGAAAAGATATGTCAAAACGGGCACCCACTTCACCGTTACGTATAAGGGCAACGACTACGATCTTGAGTTAACGCAAATAGACGGCACAAACTTCACACTGCGTTACAGAAGCGACGAAATCACCAGGCCAATAAAATCAGGAAAGTCACCATGAGAACTCGCATTTTCCTTATAGCAGCCATTGCGGCATTGCTAGCCACGCCATCGCTGGTCAACGCACAGGCCAAGGCCGCACCGGCGAAGGCGCCGCCGCCGGACACGGCAACAGCGACCGCTCAGGCCGCCGCGGCGCCTGCGCCCGGCGCCGCGCTGGCGGCCCCCAGCCCCGACGACGTCTCGGTCAAGGAGGCCCCGTCGTCCGGCAGCGCCACGGCCACCAAGGGCCACGACACCCTCTCGGTCGACTTCCCCGACGAGGAGATCCGCAACATCCTGCGCAACGTGGCCGAGCTGTTCGACCTGAACATCGTGATCCCCGAGACCCTCCAGGGAAAGACCTCGGTCAAGCTCCACGACGTGACGTGGCGCCAGATCTTCCAGGTCGTGCTGACGCCGGTCGGCTACTCGTTCATCGAGGACGGCAACATCATCAAGGTCGTGAGCAACGAGAGCCTCACGCAGGAGCCGGTGTCGACGGAGATCTTCGTGATCAACTACGCGAAGGCCGCGGACATCCAGCCGACGCTCTCCTCACTCGTGGACACAACCGCCGGCGGCAAGATTGTCATCGACGGGCGCACCAACAGCCTCGTGATCACCGAGCGGCCCTCGAGGATGAAGCGCATCCGCCCGGTGATCGAGCAGCTCGACCGGCCGACAGACCAGGTGATGATCGAGTCCAAGTTCGTCGAGATATCGAACAACGACATCAAGAACATCGGGGTCAACTGGAGCTCGCTGAGCGGGTTTGGCATCACCGCCAACCCCGGGACCTCCGGGCTCTACACCTACACGAACAACTACGGCAACACGGTCAGCAACGGCGTGACCGGCACGAGCGGCAACTCGAGCGGAACGTCGACCGGAAACAACTCCGGAACGAACGGCAGCAACGCCACGTCGCTCACAAACGGCTCGACGAACAGCACGACGAGCACCACGACCAACGGCACGCCGTCGAACGTTTCTAGCACCGGGACGAACAGCGGCATCTCGAGCACGATCAGCAACACCGTCACGACGGCGGTGACGTCGGCCGTCACCGGCTCGGTCAACAACGCCCTCAATCTCACGCAGTCGGCCCAGTCCCAGGGGCAGGCGATCAACGGGATTTCAGCCGTCTTCTCGTCCGACCAGTTCAGGCTCGTCCTCTCGGCCCTCCAGCAGCTCAACAACGCGAAGATCGTGTCGAACCCGACGATCGTGACCCTGAACAACACCGAGGCGTCGATCAACGTCGGACAGCAGTACCCGATCCCGAGCTACACCTTCAACCAGCAGACGGGCACGTTTGAGGTGTCGGGCTTCATCTACAAGGACATCGGCATCATCCTGAAGGTGACGCCGCAGGTGAACGCGCGCGGCTTCATCAAGCTGACGCTGCAGCCGGAGGTGAGCCAGAACCAGGGCACGACGAGCTTCGGCGGCGCGAGTGGCGCCTCGATCCCGATCATCGGCACCCGCAAGGCGGTCACCCAGGTGTCGCTCAAGGACGGCTACACGATGGGCATCGGCGGCCTGATCAGCACGAACTTCAACACCGCGATCAACAAGGTGCCGCTCCTCGGGGACATCCCGCTTATCGGCTACCTCTTCAAGCAGAAGAACAACACCAACACGGCCGACAACCTCGTGATCTTCATCACCGCGAAGACCATCAGCGCGGAAGGCGCGCCGGCCGAGCAGATCTTCAATTCCACCGAAATGCGGCAGTTCAATTTGAAGCGCACGGACCTTCCAGGATACCGGGACGGCTCGGATCCGTTCATTGACGAGTCCGCGAAGCCGTCAGGGAAAGGCATGCAATGAGGCGCCCGCCTCCGAACCGTCTCCCAAGACGTCATACCATGAAGAATAAAATTCGGTTTTTGTCGGCCTTAGCGATCGGCCTATTTGCCCCTGCGGCGTTCGCGCAGCAGCTGCCGGTGCTTACGGTATCCCTGACCCAGATCGACGTGAACGGGGTTCCGGCGTACGGATCGAACCAGAATGAGGCGGGCACCGGGCCCACGAGCAGCGGTAACCTTCTGAACGGCGGCAACGCGCTGTTTGGGTCACAGCTGACGCTCTGGGCGCTTGCGACCGGCACGGCTCCGGCGTCCGGCTTTACGTACACCTTCTTCATAAACGGTATTTCCATCGGACAGGCCACGCCCACGCCGGTGTTTGCGTTCAATTACGGACTCAGCTGGAGGCCGCCGCAGCCGGGCGTGTATTTCTTCTCGGTGACGGCGTCGGACGGCGCCCACACCGCGACCTCCATCGCAATCGAGTTCTACTGCACCGGCATCGAGATCGTGAGCCCTCCGCCGAACGAGGTCCTGCCGTACGGCTCCTCGGTCGTCATCCAGGCGGCGGCATCAACGTCGATAGGTGCCGTCTCGAGGGTCGACTTTTTTGACGAATCGGGGCTGCTGGGATCAAGCCGGACCTACCCGTATTCCATCATCTACACGCCGCCGTCGGTCAATCCGATCGATGGCACGCACGTCAACCAGATTAATGCGATCGCCTACAAGGCGGATGGGACGACGGATGGGACGCTGACCTCCGGGACTCAGAACATCACCATGACGGAGGACGTGGGCCGGTTGCCCACCTGCGTCATCAGTACGCCGACGATGAAGCCTCCCCTCACTACGGGCGGGCCGCCACAGCCGGACACGATCCCGATCCCCGACTATGCGGCGGACTCGGCTGCGTTCATCTCGGTCATCGTGAACGCGGCAAGCCCCCAGGGCAACATCGACCAGGTTGAGCTCTACATCAACGGCGTGCTCTTCGGGACGAACGCGAACTATCCGTACTCGTTCAAGTGGCAGCCTGCGGTCACGGGAACGTACTACCTCACGGCGCTTGCCTACGACGACAAGAACAACGTGATCGCGTCGACGACCAGCACCACGGCGACGCTCACGCCGCAGCCGACGACTGTCATCGTGGGCTCCCTGCCTTCGGTGGCCATTACCAATCCCGCGGATGGCGGCACGATTTCCGGCGGCGGTCCGTCGAACGGCCAGGCGACCATAGAAGCCACCGCGACCACGACCAACACAGACTCAACGGGCGCAAATGTGGGCATAGCCAATGTGCAGTTCTTCCAGGACACCAATTTCGTCGGCGAGGCCACAGCCACCGACGGAAACGCCCCGAATGAGTATACCGTCTCCTTTGTGCCGAAACAGAACCTCGACCCGGTCACCGGGAAGCCCATTCCGAGCCTCTTGACCGCGCAGGCGACCGACAACCTCGGTTTCACCTCAACTTCCGTAGCCGTAACGGTGAGCGTGAACCTGGGCGGCTCCTCGACGACGACCATCATCGGCAAGGCCCCCACGATTTCGTTGGCGTCCCCGATGGACGGCTCGAGCGTGGTGGTCAACACGCCGGTCACGATCATGGCGAGCGCACAGGCGATGAATACGCCTGGAAACGTGAAGCAGGTCGAGTTCTTCGTCGGCGGCACGTCCCTCGGAAAGGTTACGGCGTATCCCTACAGCATCACGTGGACGCCCACGAACCTTGGAGTGTACGCCATAGATGCGCAGGTGACCGACAATGTCGGCAACGTGACAACGAGCAACACCGCCAACGTGACGGTGAGCACGGAGCCGCCGCCCATTGTCAACCTCACGGCGCCCGTGGTTGGGGGCACGACCACGGTGTCCTCGAGCGTCACGATAAGCGCGAACGCAACCGCCACATCAGGCACGATCTCGAGCGTGCAGTTCTTCGAGAACGGCATCTTGATAGCGACCGTGACCGCGCCGCCCTACACGACCTCGTTCACGCCGCTCTCGGCGGGAATCTACTCGATTACCGCGGTCGCCAAGGACAACGCGGGGGAGACAACGACATCGCCCGCTGTTGTCATTGAGGCGCTTCCGGCGGTCGGCGGACAGGGAACAACGGTATATTTCGGTCAATATCAAAGTCTTACGGACGGTGGGCGCTTCGCCTTTGCCCAGGTGGACGGCGCCTTTGGCGTCTACATCGGACACTCGAACACGAACGGGTCAACGGCATTCTACTCGGATATCCCGATTGGCTCAGGGGGCACCTTCGCGACCAGCAACCTGACGGGCAGCGTCTCCTCGACAGGGGTCGGCGGCTCGCTGACGGCGAGCCAGGCCACGTTCATCGGTCCGGCGCCGCTGGCTGGCACAACGGCGGTCTCGTCGGGCTATTTCACGGGCAGCCTGTCCGGGCAGCCCGAGAGCCAGGTCGCCGCAATCGTCGGCGCCGACGGCAGCCTGATGATGTACATCTCATCGGGCGCATCTGCCGACGTTGGTCAGGGCAGCCTCGACTCCTCCGGCGCATTCACGATCACGACGGTGGGCAACAATACGCTCACCGGCAAAATAGATCCGTCGACGGGTTTCATCACGGGAGCGCTGTCAGGATCGGCCGGCGGCTCGATCCTCGCGGCCAAGGCGTCGGGCGGATTGTTCAGTGACGGCGTGATGAAGAACATTTCCACCCGCGCGCAGATTGGCTCCGGCGGCGCGCTCATAGCCGGATTTGTTGTCGGGGGCACGTCGCCCAAGCAGCTCCTGATCCGCGCGATCGGCCCGACGCTCACTACATTCGGCCTTTCCGGCGCGATTTCAGCCACACAGCTGCAGGTCTTCGCGGGCTCGACCGTCGTCGCGCAGAACACCGGCTGGGATTCCAATTCGACAAACGAGGCATCGGTTTCCAGCGCGGACGCCCAGGTCGGTGCGTTTGCCCTGCCGAGTGGAAGCGCCGACTCCGCGCTTGTCGGGTCCTTTGTTCCCGGCGCCTACACCGCGCAGATCACCGGGGTCGGCGGGGCAAGCGGCGTCGCGCTCGCCGAGATTTACGACCTCGACACGTACGCGCCGTTCACCTCAAGGAAGCTCATCAATATTTCCACACGGGGAAGCGTGGGCACCGGCTCCAATGTTTTGATAGCCGGGTTCAGCATCAACGGCACGGCGCCAAAGAAGCTCCTGATTCGGGGGGCGGGACCTGGATTGGCCGCGTTCAGCGTCGCCAACCCGTTGGCCTCGCCCCATCTGCAGCTCGTCAACTCCGCCACACAACAGATCGTCCGCGAGAATTTCTCATGGCAGTCGGGCAACGACCCGGCGCTGGTCGCGGCCGCCGAAAAGTCCACCGGAGCGTTCACGTACGCCGCCAATAGCGCCGACTCCGCGATCCTTGCCGTGTTGGCGCCCGGGACCTACACCGCGATTGTCTCAGGCGTGGGATCGGCCACGGGCACCGCGCTCGTCGAGGTCTACGAGATTCCGTGATCTAACCTAAGCACCCGGGAGTCTTCGCCTGGCGCGACAATTGGGTGGAGATTTCCCGATTTCGGGCTAGGGTCCACGGGTCTATGCCCAGGGCCCCAAGCACCGAAATCCCTTCCGCCGGCAAACCGCACGCGTTTGCCGGCGTTTTTGCGATGCTGGCTCCGCAGATGGCGGCGCTCGACGAGTTCCTGCAGGCGCAGCTCGAGTCGTTCGAGCCGGAGATACGCGCCATGGTCAACTACTGCATCGACACCTCGGGAAAGCGCATCAGGCCCGCGTTGGTGTTCCTGAGCGGGTGGAAGGATCCGCGGTCCGTCTCGGCCGACCTGGTGCGCGCCGCGGCCGTCGTCGAGCTCGTGCACCTGGCGACGCTTGTGCACGACGACATCATGGATTCGGCCGACGTCAGGCGCAACCGCAGGACCGCGACGCGCGAATTCGGCCCGAACGCGGCCGTCCTGCTCGGCGACGCGCTCTTCGCACACGCGCTCCATCTTGCCAGCCATTTCCCGACGACCGAGGTCTGCGCCGCGGTGTCCGAGTCGACCCGCCGGGTCTGCGCGGGCGAGACCGTGCAGACGCTAAGGAGGCGGTCGACCGACCTGACGCCGGCGGACTACCACCGCATCATCGACCTGAAGACGGCCGAGCTCTTCCGCGTGTCGTGCTTCCTCGGGGCGAGGCTCACGGGCTCCGCGGCCGGATATGTCGAGGCGTCGGACCGGTTCGGCCGGCACCTCGGAATCGCCTACCAGATCTATGACGACCTTGCCGACTTCTTCGGCCGCGAGGACAAGATCGGCAAGACGCTCGGGACGGACCTGGCGAGCGGCAAGCTGACGCTGCCGCTCTTTGCGCTCATGGATAGGCTCCCGCCTTTCGAGCGGGCGGCCCTCGCGGAGGAGATCGGCGGGCAGCGGCCGGCGCAGCCCGCGCTGCGCCTGAAGCAGATGCTTGAACTCGGCGTGTTTGACCAGGTCGAGTGCGCCGTCCGCCACGAGGTGTCGGCGGCGCGCGCGGCCCTTGCGGAATGGCCCGGGCTGCCGCCCACCCAGCACCTGCTCGCGCTCTGCGACGTCCTGCTGGCGCAAGTCGCCTCCCTGAGGCCGGTTGGATGAGCGCCGCCTGCACGCTCGACCCGCTCCCGGGCGCCGGCAGGGTGGGCCGGATCCGTTTCGATTTGCGTTAGACCGAGTGCGGGACTTCCTTCTGCCTACCTAATGAACGCCAGCAAGACCATCGAGAAGACCCTCGTGGCCTCGCCCGAGCGAAAGCTCGAGGCGGATGCTGACTTGGACACTGTCCGGCAGGTCCAGGCCGGTGACGTTGCGGCCTTTGACCGGCTGATCGTGAAGTACCGGGAGAGGGTTCTCGGGATCGTCTACAACATGACGTCCAACCGGGAGGACGCGTCGGACCTGACGCAGGACGCCTTTATCAAGGCGTTCCAGTCCATTCACCGGTTCCAGGGCCAGTCCTCGTTCTTTACCTGGCTGTACCGCATCGCCGTGAACTCCACTCTGAGCCACCTTAGGAAGAACCGGCTAAGGTCCTTCTTCAGCCTGGAGACTATCCGGGAGGAGGACCCGGTCTCCCGCGAGGTGATCGACGCGCTGACCGACAAGACCGGCGTGGGGAGGGAAACCTTCGTCCGTGAACTGCAGGAAAAATTGAACGATGCGATGCAGAAACTGTCTATCAATCATAGGACTGTGGTGACTTTATTTGAAATTGAAGGGCTCAGCCATCAGGAGATTGCGGAAATCATGGAATGCTCGGTGGGAACCGTGAGGTCTCGGCTGCATTATGCAAAACAGTTGCTTCAGGCAGAGCTCCAACCCTATTTGACCTAATGAAAAGGGATACGGATCAAAAAATATCAGTTGAGGACCTGCTGCGGCTCAAGAGGGCTGAGCGGCCTCCGGCTGAGTTTTGGGCTACGTTCGAGTCCGAAATCCGGTCAAAGCAGCTGTCGGCGATCGTCAACAAACGGCCGTGGTGGGACGGGATTTCTAGGGTCGTTTGGGCCGCGCATCGGCATTCGGCCCTTGTGGGGGCTGCCGCGGCTCTTGCGCTTGCCTACGTGGGCGTCCGTTACGTGGGCGGCACGGCCGGAATCGTTGCATCGGCCCACACGAGCGTCGCCCAACCGGCCACCGTTGCCGTGGCCGCCGCGCCAGCAGCCAGTCCGGTCGCTCGCCCGGCCGCCGTACCTGAGGCAGCCGTATTTGCGGTCCATGAGGCCGCCCCGGTGCAGGCGCCCGTTTTGGCTGCGTCCGAATCCCACATCACCCAGGCGCCCGTGACCGTGCCCACCGAATCCGCGTCCCGGTCGCCGTTCTCCGACGGTATAGTCATCACGTTTTCCGATATCCGCGAACTGGCTCCGGATTACGCTCAGCGCGCCATCTTCGGCTCGGACCGCGATTTTGAGCCCGCGTCGACGCCGGCGCGCGCACCGAAGGCCGATCCGCTTGCCGGGCTAGACCCGGCTGCCGAACGCCGCGCGAGGCTTCTCGCCCCCGCGCTCCCGGCTTACGCGTCGGGCAGCTCGCGCGCCGTCGCCAGCGACTGGATGAAGACACGGGCTTCGTCCAACGAGCGCATGTACGAGTCGATGGACCAGGGGCCGAGCGACCGGATGCTGGTCGGCTTCAGGTTTTGACCGCCTTGGCGGTGGAGGGGGGCAGGCAGGCGCCGCATCCGTTCGCGAAGAAGTCGTTGCCCTTGTCGTCGACCAGGATGAACGCGGGAAAGTCCTTCACGTCGATCTTCCAGACGGCCTCCATGCCTAGCTCGGGATACTCGAGCACGTCCACCTTCGTGATGTTCTCCTTCGCAAGGATCGCCGCGGGTCCTCCCACGCTTCCCAGGTAGAATCCGCCGAATTTCTTGCACGAGGCCGTCACGGCCGGCCCCCGGTTCCCCTTCGCCAGCATGACCATCGATCCGCCGAGGGATTGGAACAGGTTGACATAGCTGTCCATGCGGCCGGCGGTCGTCGGGCCGAACGACCCTGAGGCGTAGCCCGTGGGGGTCTTGGCGGGCCCCGCATAGTAGACGGGATGCCTCTTGATGTAGTCGGGCAGGCCCTTGCCGGCGTCGACGCGCTCCTTGAGCTTCGCGTGCGCGGCGTCGCGGGCGACCACCATCGTCCCCGTGAGCGACACCCGCGTGGTCACCGGATACTTCGAAAGCTCGGCCCGGATCTCCTCCATGGGCCTTCCCAGGTCTATCTTCACCCCCGAGGTGTCCTTAAGCTTGCGCTCGGATTCCGGGATGAAGCGGCCCGGGTTGGAGTCGAGCCTCTCAAGGAAGATCCCGTCGCGGGTGATCTTCGCCTTGATGTTGCGATCGGCCGAGCACGAGACGCCCATGCCGACCGGGCAGCTGGCGCCGTGGCGCGGCAGGCGGATGACGCGCGCGTCGAGCGCGAAGTACTTGCCCCCGAACTGGGCGCCGATCCCCGTCTGCCGGGCGATCTCCATCACCTGTGCCTCCATGGCCGCGTCGCGGAACGGGCGGCCGAGCTCGTTGCCCGATGTCGGGAGCGAATCCAGGTAGTGCGAGGACGCGAGCTTGAGGGTCTTCATGCACGCCTCGGCGCTCGTTCCGCCGACGACGAACGCCAGGTGGTAGGGAGGGCAGGCGGACGTCCCGAGGAGCGGCAGCTTGTCCGCGACGAACTTGGCGAAGCTCTTCGGGTTGAGGAGCGCCTTCGTCTCCTGGAAGAACAGCATCTTGTTCGCCGAGCCGCCGCCCTTGGCGACGAAGAGCAGCTCGTAGGCCGCGCCCTTGGTCGAGTGGATGTCGATCTGGGCCGGCAGGTTCGTGCCGGTGTTGTCCTCGTTCCACATGTCGAGCGGGGCGACCTGGGAGTAGCGCAGGTTCTCCTTCGTGAAGCACTCGTAGATGCCGCGGCTGAGCCATTCCGCGTCGTCGGCCCCCGTCCAGACCTGCTCGCCCTTCTTCGCGAAAATGGCAGCGGTGCCCGTGTCCTGGCACATCGGCAGGATCCCCTCGGCGGAGATCTCAAAGTTCTTCAGGAGGGTGAGCGCCACGTACCGGTCGTTCAGCGAGGCTTCGGGGTCCTCCAGTATGGCGGCCAACTGCTCCAAGTGCTTGGTGCGCAGCAAGAAGGCGCTGTCTCGGAACGCGCTTTGGGCCAGGTAGGACAACACCTGGGGATCGACCTTTAGGATTTCTCGGCCCTCGAATTGCGCCGTCGTCACGCCCTCCTTCGAGAGCAGGCGGTATTCGGTGGCGTCGTCCTGTAGGGGCAGTGGATCCTGGTAGATGAACGGTGGCGTAGCCATGCACCACATTATGCCCAACTGCGCCCCCAAGTAAAGGGGACCGTTGGCCGAGCGCCCCGGCTACCTGGCGGCGGCCATTGCACGGACGACGCCGTGAAACCTCGGGAGGTCGGCGGGCGTGACGACGTCCCCGTTGTCCCGCCTCCAGCCCGCGTAGCTCGGCCAGATGCCCCGGCAGAGGAAGTTGTCGACGACCTTCGACATGGCCGCCACGTGCAGGTAGTCCTTCTGCTCCTTCGCGTCGCGGGTCCGCGCGACCAGGGTGTCGGGAATGGGGAGGATCTTCCCGCTCGAGACATGCGCGAGGTCGTTGAGCACGACCAAGGGGCGCGAGTCCTCGAGGGTGGTCGCGGGGCGCGCGACCTCGCCCTGCAGGTACCTGCAGTATTCCAGGTGGTTTTCCTCCAGCCCGTCGAACGGCCCGCTGGAGATCCGCTCCGAGCGGCCGTCCTTCCAGGAGACCTCGATCTGCCCGCCGACGGCGTAGCGCAGCACGGCCTTGTCACAGATCACGGTCTCCGAGCTCGTGCTCGCGCCCGCGCAGGCGTGCGACAGCGCGAACCTGAGCGTGCAGCCCGTCGCGAGGTCGGCCTCCACGAAGAACGTGTCCGCACCCTCGATCGCGTGCGCGCGGTACAGCTCGGCCCTCACCGCGGCGACGTTGGGCCAGCTGTAGAGTGCGGGGGTCCCCGTCCAGAAGAGCATGTTGTGCACGAAGTGCGCCATCGCGTTGCCGAAGCACGAGTCGAGCACGATCCGTTCCCCGATGACTATTGAGCTTTCACTAAAGAATGGATAACCATTCCCTATTCTGGTATGGATGGGGGCATGAGACCTCCTGGCAGTCCACAGCGGCTGGAACAGCGCCGCCGAAAAGCGATCGCGTTGCTGCGCTCG
>Ga0302320_10000492_pt1 | contig 94715 bp, 74 predicted proteins | sample Bog_T0_3_FD_202130 | JGI IMG/M metagenome (GOLD analysis project Ga0302320, IMG submission 202130) | Peat permafrost microbial communities from Stordalen Mire near Abisko, Sweden - Bog_T0_3 | ecosystem: Environmental > Terrestrial > Soil > Wetlands > Peat | place: Sweden: Abisko, Stordalen Mire... | reverse complement strand
AGCCCCACGTACAACAGGGCGTGCCCGCCCAGACCGACGCCCGGAAACGTCACTTGCGTCAGGTCAGGCAGATTGATGTCCGCGTCGCCGGCATACGCATTGGCCCCGCCAAACAGCGCGGCCAGCATGATTCCGGTCCGGAAGAGTAATTTATTCTTTTGCATGGTGGTTGTAGTGGTTTGGTTACTTTTTGGCTTTTTTAGCGGCGGCTTCTTCCAATGCCGCCTGGGCGGCGGCGAGTCGGGCGACCGGGACGCGGAAGGGGGAGCAACTGACGTAGCTCAATCCGAGGCGATGACAGAACTTCACGCTGTCGGGGTCGCCGCCGTGTTCACCGCAAATTCCCAGCTTGATGTCCGGCCGGGTGATCCGGCCCTTGTCCACCGCGATCTGCATCAACCGGCCCACACCCGTCTGGTCAATCGACGCAAACGGATTCTTCTTGATGATTTCCAGTTCCGCATACGCCGGCAGGAACGTTCCTGAATCATCACGGCTCATGCCGAGGCAGGTTTGGGTCAGGTCGTTGGTGCCGAAGCTGAAGAACTCCGCGTCCTTGGCAATCTCGTCAGCCACCAGGCAGCCGCGGGGGATTTCAATCATCGTGCCCACCGTGTATTTGACCTTGGTCTTCTGCTCATCCTGCACCTGTTTGGCGACCCGATGGACCACCTCCAGTTGCAATTGCAGTTCCTTTGGAAAACCAATCAGCACGATCATGATCTCGGGCTTGACCGGTATGCCTTCCTTTTGCACCTGTGCCGCCGCTTCGATGATGGCGCGGGTCTGCATCTCGGTGATTTCCGGATACACAATTCCCAGCCGGCAGCCGCGGAATCCCAGCATCGGGTTGAACTCGTGCAGTTGCTTGACCCGCAGTTTGATTTTTTCGACCGGCACACCCATTTTTTTGGCCAGATCCTGCTGCGCCGCGTCTTCGTGCGGCAGAAACTCGTGCAACGGCGGGTCCAGCGTGCGGATGGTGGCCGGCAATCCCTTGAGTTCCTTGAATATGCCCGCAAAGTCGTCCCGCTGGTAGGGCAGAATTTTGGCCAGCGCCTTCTTCCGGTCCTCCAGGTTGTCGGCCAGAATCATCTCGCGCATCGCGTCAATGCGGTTGCCCGCGAAGAACATGTGCTCGGTCCGGCACAGCCCGATGCCGGTCGCGCCGAACGCGACGGCATTGGCCGCCTGATCCGGTGTGTCAGCGTTGGTTCGCACCTGCAGCTTGGTGACCTTGGCGCACCAATCCATAAGCTTTTGGAACATCTGGTAGGTCGGGCTCTCCTTGGCACTGAGTGATTTCTCCACCAGCACCTGTACGATTTCCGAGGCCGCCGTCTTGAGTTCGCCCGGATACACTTCCCCGGCGGTGCCGTCGATGGAAATGAAATCGCCTTCCTTGAGCGTCATGCCGGCCACCTTGACCGTCTTGGCCGCGTAATCAATCTGCAACGCCCCGGCGCCGCACACGCACACCTTGCCCATCTGCCGCGCTACGAGCGCCGCGTGCGAGCTCACGCCGCCTTTGGCGGTGAGGATGCCTTCGGCCGCAATCATGCCTCGCAAATCTTCCGGCGTGGTTTCATTGCGAACCAGCAATACCTTCTCGCCTTTGGCCGCCGCCGCCGCGCAGCGATCGGCATTGAGATACAGTTTGCCCGAAGCCGCACCCGGTCCGGCCGGCAATCCTTTGGCAATGCACTTGGCCGCCTTGACCGCCTGACGGTCAAACACCGGCGCCAGCACCTGGTCCAACTGGTCGGCGGGAACGCGTCGAATCGCCGTCTGCCAGTCAATCAGCTTTTCCTTCTCCATCTCGATGGCGAAACGCACCGCCGCCAGGCCGGTCCGTTTTCCGTTGCGCGTCTGGAGCATGAACAATTTGCCGTCCTGAATCGTAAACTCAAAGTCCTGCACGTCCTTGAAATGACTTTCCAAGGTCTTGCGCACCAGTTCGAGTTCGGCAAAGGCTTCGGGCAGTTGTTTCTTGAGTTGCGCCACCGGTTCGGGCGTGCGGATGCCCGCCACCACGTCTTCGCCCTGGGCGTTAATCAGAAACTCGCCGTAAAATACCTTCTCGCCCGTCGCCGGATCGCGGGTAAAGGCCACACCGGAGCCGGAATTATCACCGGTATTGCCATAAACCATCGCCTGCACGTTGACGGCGGTGCCCCATTCAGCGGGGATGCCGTATTTGCGGCGATAAACAATCGCGCGGTCATTCATCCACGAACCGAACACGGCGCCGGTGGCGCCCCACAACTGTTTCCACGGGTCCTGCGGAAACTCGCTGTTGGTGCGCTCCTTGATCAGTGCCTTGAACCGTTTGACCAGTTCCTTCAAATCGGCCACGGTGAGTTTGGTGTCCTCAATTTCGCTGTGGTAACGCTCGTGTTTGAGGCTGTGGATGACCACTTCAAAGGGTTCGTGATCCTCGTCGGCGCTTTTCTGCACGCCCATGACCACGTCGCCGTACATCTGGATGAACCGGCGGTAACAGTCCCACGCGAACCGCTCGTTCTTCGTGGCCTTGACGAGCGCCAGCACGGTCGCGTCATTCAGGCCGAGGTTCAAAATCGTGTCCATCATTCCCGGCATCGAGTCCCGCGCGCCCGAGCGGACGCTGACGAGCAGCGGCATCGCCGTCTGGTCGCCAAACTTGGTGCCCATGGTCTTCTCGATGAAGGCCACCCCGGTCTTGACCTGCGGGTCCAGGCTCTTGGGGTAGGTCCGTTTGTTGGCGTAATAATGGGTGCAGACCTCGGTGGTGATGGTGAACCCCGGCGGCACCGGCAGGCCGATCCGGCTCATCTCAGCCAGATTGGCGCCCTTGCCTCCGAGCAGCGGCTTCATCCCGCCGTTCCCGTCCGCGGTCTTGTTCCCAAACAAATATACGTACTTGCCCGTCTTCACTGTCTTGGTTGCGTTTGCCATAAATTTTTATCAGTCCGTTTGTGTGATGTTCATTTGCGAAATTAAGAAACCCATCTCGCTTACGAATCAAGTTTTACACATCGGCTGAATGTCTCTCCACATATCTTGGCAATACCTTCACTTTTTCTGACGGCGTCTTATGGAGCTGCCATGCTGGACACAGATTGCTAATTTAAAATGTATGCCACTCATATCCGATTCTGGAAAACGGATATTTTCAGAGCGCGCGAAAACTTGTGTCCGTTGCCTTCCGGTTCCTGCCTCGTTCCTTTCCGGCAAAAAATGTGCACACAAAAACAAATTGAGGGGAGAGTTTGTGGCCGACCGCCAATAAATTAGATTTGTTGAACGGTAAATAGCTGTGCAGTAGATAATTGAATTTAAAATAATGGCAGGTCGGGTTTTATGTTACCAACTCTCTTACACGAAAAACCAAAGGCGGTTGACCGGGTGATGCAGCACGCCAGCGGCGACAAGCGCTTCAAGATTCTTGAGGTGCACATGAAGAAGCACCAGTTCAAGCACGACGCGCTGATCGAGGTGTTGCACAAGGCGCAGGAGTTGTTTGGCTATCTGGATGACGATCTGCTGCTGTTCGTGGCCTACAAGTTGAAACTGCCCCCCAGCCGGGTTTATGGCGTCGCGACCTTCTATCATTTCTTCACGCTCAAACCGCAGGGCAAGCATACCTGCGTCGTCTGCCTCGGCACGGCCTGTTACGTGAAAGGCTCGGCCAAGGTGCTCGCCGCGATTGAGGAAAGGGCCAGAATCAAGTCCGGCGAGACCACGCCTGACAATCAGCTTTCATTGTTGACCGCGCGCTGCATCGGCGCCTGCGGCATTGCGCCGGCGGTGACGTACGACGGCAAGGTTGCCCCCAAGCAAACGCCGCAGGACGCACTCGAACACATCGGAAAATGGATTTGAATTATGCAACTGGATGATCTCAACGCGATTGCCGAAAAACACAAAAGTTCCCGCAAGAAAATTTGTCTGCGCTCGTGCATGTCCGCCGGCTGCATGTCGTCGCAAGCCGACGTCACCAAGAAAAATCTCGAGGCGGAGGTCAAAGCGCAGGGGTTGGAGGCCGACGTCGAAGTGCGCCGGGTCGGTTGCATGGGCTTCTGCGGGCAGGGCCCGCTCGTCGGTGTGGACCAGAATGGCAGCCACGGCCTTTGGGAATTTGTGAAGCCGGAGGACGCGCCGGCGATTGTCGGCGCGCTCAAGGGCAACCCGTGCAACGTGCAACGCGGCGATCCCAATCACCCGTTTTTCGCCAAGCAAATGCACATCGTGCGCGCGAACGGCGGCATTGTTGACCCGGAACGCATTGAGGATTACATCGCCATCGGTGGCTACAAGGCCCTGCACCACGCACTTACGGAAATGGAGCCGGCGCAAGTGGTCGAGGAAGTGACGAAGAGCGGTTTGCGCGGACGCGGCGGGGCGGGCTTTCCGACCGGGCTGAAATGGGGCACGGTCGCCAAATCGCCCGGGTCAAAAAAATATGTCGTTTGCAACGGCGATGAAGGCGATCCCGGCGCCTTCATGGATCGCAGCGTGCTCGAAAGCGATCCGCATCTCGTGCTCGAAGGCATGGCGATTGCCGCGTACGCCATCGGCGCGGACCAGGGATTTCTTTATGTCCGCGCGGAATATCCGCTGGCGATTACCCGGTTGCAAACCGCGATCAAGCAGGCGAAGCAACTGGGTCTGCTGGGCGGTGGAATTTTTGAGACACCGTTCACTTTCAACGTGGACATCCGCATCGGCGCCGGCGCCTTTGTTTGCGGCGAGGAAACCGCGCTGATGGCTTCCGTCGAGGGCAAACGCGGCACCCCGCGTCCGCGTCCGCCGTTCCCCGCGGAAAGCGGTTTGTGGGGCTGTCCCACCTTGATCAACAACGTCGAGACCTTTGCCAACATCACGGCCATCGTCAGTCGCGGCGGCGCCTGGTACGCCGGCATCGGCACGGAAAAAAGCAAGGGCACAAAGGTTTTTGCGCTGACCGGAAAAATCAAAAACAACGGGCTCATCGAAGTGCCCATGGGGATTCCCCTGCGGCAGATTGTCGAGGAAATGGGCGGCGGCGCGCCCGACGGCGGAAAAATCAAGTCCGTGCAGACCGGCGGGCCTTCCGGCGGTTGCATTCCTGCCGAATATCTGGATACGCCGGTGGATTACGAATCGCTCACCAAGCTCGGCTCCATCATGGGTTCCGGCGGTATGGTGGTGATGGATGACAGCACGAACATGGTCGAGATCGCCAGGTTCTATATGGAATTTTGCATGGACGAATCATGCGGCAAGTGCATTCCCTGCCGCGCCGGCACGGTGCAGATGTTCCATCTGCTGGAAAAAATTCTCAACCGCCAGGCCACGGCGCGTGATCTCGCGAAACTCGAGGAGCTTTGTGACATGGTAAAAAACACGAGCCTCTGCGGCCTGGGCCAGACCGCGCCGAACCCGGTGATCAGCACGCTGCGGTTTTTCCGCAAGGAATACGAGGAATTGCTCCAGCCGGATCCTTTCGGTCCGCGCGGCAATGGCGAGGCCCCGAAAGCCGGACTGGCGACGAAGTAACCCAATGATTTTATGGCCGCCAAAACTTTAACCATCGATGGAAAGCAGGTCAGCGCCGAGCAGGGCGCGACCATTCTGAAAGTCGCCACCGACGCGGGGATCAAAATCCCGACACTGTGTCACCTCGAAGGCGTCTATGATGTGGGCGCCTGCCGCCTGTGCCTGGTGGAAGTCACGGGCGTGGCCAAATTGCTGCCCGCCTGCACGACCAAAATCGGCGAGGGCATGGAAGTCAAGACCGACACGGAGCGCCTGCGGAAATATCGCCGGATGACGCTTGAATTGCTGTTCGCCGAACGCAATCACGTCTGTGCCGTATGTGTGGCGAACAGTCATTGCGAACTGCAAACGCTCGCTTACGGCCAGGGCCTGGAGCACGTGCGTTACGATTATTGTTTCCCGAAATGGGGCGTGGACATGACCCATCGGCAGTTTGGCATGGATCACAACCGCTGTATCATGTGCACCCGCTGTGTGCGCGTCTGCTGGCACATTGAAGGCGCCGGCACCAAGAATGTTGCCGGCCGCGGATCCACTTCCAAAATTATTTCCGATCTCAATCAGCCGTGGGGTGATTCCGAGACCTGCACGGCCTGCGGCAAATGCGTCATGTCCTGTCCGACGGGCGCGCTATTCCACAAGGGTTCGACGGTGTCCGAAATGGAACGCGACCGCACCAAACTGGAATTCATCGTCAACGCACGGGAGAAAAAAGAATGGAACGCTTAAAAGTAGCCACGGTCTGGCTGGGCGGCTGTTCCGGCTGTCACATGTCATTCCTCGACCTGGACGAGTTCCTCATCGAACTCGCCGGCAAAATTGATCTGGTTTACAGCCCGATCATGGACGTGAAGGTATATCCAAAAAATGTGGACGTCTGCCTCATCGAGGGCGCCGTCTGCAACGAGGATAATCTCGAAATCCTCCACCAAATCCGCGCCCGCACCAAGGTGCTGGTCGCCTTCGGTGATTGTGCCGTCACCGGCAACGTCCCGGCCATGCGCAACCAGCTTGGCCTCAAGAACGATGAGAATGTGCTCCAGCGCGCCTACATCGACAGCGTGCAGGACAATCCGATTCTGCCGAAAGCCGATGGGATTGTGCCGGCGCTGCTCAAACGCGTCACCCCCGTGCATGAAGCGGTTTACGTGGAATATTTTCTGCCCGGTTGCCCGCCGCCAGCCGACCGCATCAAGGCGGTGATGGTCCAGGTTCTGGGCGGCCAGACGCCGAAACTGGAAGGCACGCAACTGAAATTTGGTTAATTGGTAGGGTGCGTCACTCCGTGCGCGCCGTTCGGCGGGCAGAGGACTGCCCGCCCTACCGAAGATGATTTTAATAATTTATGTCAAAACGCATCGTCATTGACCCCGTGACCCGCATCGAGGGCCACGCCAAGATCAGCATTTTTATGGACGACGCGGGCAACGTGTCCGACGCCGTATTTCATGTCGTGGAATTCCGCGGCTTCGAGAAGTTCTGTGAAGGCCGGCCCTACGACGAAATGCCCGGCATCACCCCGCGCATCTGCGGCATCTGCCCCGTCAGTCATTTGCTGGCCTCGGCCAAGGCCGGCGACGCCATCATGGCCGTCAACATTCCGCCCGCCGCCGACAAGCTGCGGCGGTTGATGAACCTCGGCCAGATGGTGCAGAGCCATGCGCTGAGCTTCTTCCACCTGAGCGCGCCGGATTTTTTGCTGGGCTGGGATACGCCACCGGCGCAACGCAACGTTTTTGGGTTGATTGCCTCCCACGCCGACCTGGCCCGCGCCGGCATCCGCCTGCGCCAGTTCGGCCAGGAAATCATCGAAATTCTCGGCGGCAGAAAAATTCATCCAGCGTGGGCCGTGCCCGGCGGCGTTCGCAATCCCCTGACGAAGGAGGCCCGCAGATGGATCAAGGCCTGGCTCCCGGAGGTTTTTACCACCACCGGTGCCGGCCTGGAACTGTTCAAGAAAACCCTCGAAACGCATCAGCGCGAAATACAGGTTTTTGGGGATTTTCCGTCGCTGTTCATGGGCCTCGTCGCGCCGGACGGCACGTGGGAACATCACGGCGGCAAACTGCGGTTCACCGATGCCGGCGGCAATATCGTCGCCGATCAACTTGACCCGCAAAAATACCGCGATTACATCGGTGAATCCGTCCAAAACTCGTCCTATCTGAAATCGCCTTATTACCTGCCGTTGGGCCTGCAGAACGGCATGTATCGCGTCGGCCCGCTGGCGCGGCTGAATGTTTGCAAACACATGGGAGTGCCCAAGGCGGATGCGGAACTGGAACATTTCAGGAGCTTTGGCCACGGCGCCGTCACGTCGTCATTCCTCTATCATTACGCGCGGCTCATTGAAATTCTGGCGTCGCTCGAATACATCGACCGTTACCTGGACGACGCGGATTTGTTCAGCGCCAATGTGCGGGCGGAGGCAGGCATCAACAGCCTGCGCGGCGTGGGTGTGAGCGAAGCCCCGCGCGGCACGTTGTTTCACGATTACACCGTGGACGCCAACGGTCTGCTCCAGAAGGTCAATCTCATTGTTGCCACCGGCCAGAACAACCTGGCGATGAACCGGACCGTGGCGCAGATCGCAAAGCATTACGTGCACGGGAAGGACATTCCCGAACCAATGCTCAACCGCATCGAACACGGCATCCGCTGTTACGACCCGTGCCTCAGTTGTTCCACGCATGCCGTCGGCCAGATGCCGCTGCACGTGCAGCTCATCGCGCCGGACGGAAAAGTGCTGAACGAAATCGCGCGCGGATAAAAATTCTGAGGGACGAGTTACACGAGTCCCAAACATAATTTGGTTTGGTTTGTTTGGCTGGCGGGGAAACGGTTCGGTTGACCGTTTCCCCGCTGTCTTTTCAGCGCGAATGGTTTAATTTTCGAACGTGAGCAACAATCCTCCTGCTGCCGTAAACCGTGACTTTCTCGTCATCGGCTATGGCAACACTTTGCGCGGCGATGACGGCGTCGGTCCGCGTGTGGTTGAGGCCATTGAGAAGTTGAACCTGCCTGGCGTGCGCACGCTCATCTGCCAGCAACTTTCGCCTGAATACGCCGACCTGGTTTCGCGGGCGCACACCGTGGTGTTCGTGGACGCCGCCGTGGACACGCCGAAGGAAGTGCAATTGCGTAAAATTGAACCCAGCGAATCGGCGCAGCTCATGGCGCATGCCGCCGACCCGCGCACGATGCTGGCGCTGGCTCGCGATGTGTTTGGTCATGCGCCCAAGGCCTGGTGGCTGACCATTCCCGCCGTGAAGCTGGATTTCAGCGAAACCCTCACGCCGGAAGCGCAGCGCGGCTTTGCCGAAGCCGTGGAAAAAATTCAGGAACTCTGCCGCTGAAGCCGGATTCAACGCAAAGACGCCAAGGCGCGGAGAAATTCAACCACGGATAAACACAGATGAACACGGATTCCATGGCTGAAGGCGTTACGGAAATTAGCCCGGCGTTGGCGCAACGCGACTACGCCGGGTATCCGTGGTTGAATTCAAGCCGCCCGCCGCTCCGCCAGAAAATCCAGCCAGGCCTTCATGCCGTCGCCGGTTTTTGCCGACAATTCAAAAATCCGCGCGTGATGGCTCACGCGTTCCAGATTCTGCAATGCCAGCTTGCGATTGAACCCCGCCGCCGCCGCCATGTCACTTTTGGTTATGACCGCGACCTGCGCGGAATGGAACATGGGCGGATATTTCAGCGGCTTGTCCTCGCCTTCGGTGACGGACAGCAGCACCACGCGCAAATCCTCGCCCAAATCGTAGTCGGCAGGGCAGACGAGGTTGCCGACGTTTTCAATCACCAGCACGTCGAGCTGGTCCAGATTCAGTTGCGTCGCCGCCTTGGCGACCATGTCCGCGTCCAGATGACAGACCGTGCCGGTGGTGATCTGCACCACGGGAATCCCGGCGGTGCGCAGCTTGGCGGCGTCGTTGTCCGTCGCGAGATCGCCGACAATCACGCCCAGGCGCAATCGGCCCGCGAGTTTTGCCGCCGTTTCGCGGATGAAGGTGGTTTTGCCCGAGCCCGGTGACGAAACGACGTTGAGCACCAGCAATTTTTTGGCGCGGAAGAAGCCGCGGTTTTGTTCCGCCAACCGGTCGTTCTTCTCCAGCAGCGAGAGGTTCAGGCTCAGTGTTTTGCCGCCAGGCGGGTGCCCAGGTTCGTGATGATGATCGTGGCCGTGGGAATGACCGTGTTCGTGCGCATGGCCGCCGATTTTCACGTCGTCGCCACCGAGACCGCATCCGCATTCTTTGCACATAAAATTATTTCCAGATTTTCATTTCCGATCTTCGACCGCCATTCCGCAAAAGGGCTCAAAGGTAGGGCGCGTCACTCCGTGCGCGCCGCTTTTGCCCGTTACCAGCCTGGCGCGCACGGAGTGACGCGCCCTACCATCATTGGTCGGCTTTCGACAGAGTTCCGTTCAAGCTGTCTCCACCGAGGCGATTTCCAGTTCCCGTCCGCGCCTCAACTCGCCGTTCGGATTATGGCAGCGGGGACATTCGTTGATGAAATCCGCGCATTGAAATTCCGCGCGGCAAACCGGGCACCATCCGGTGGCGGGAATAGTTTCCATTTCCAAACTCGCGCCCTCGGCCATGGTATCGCGACAAACCACGTCAAACGCAAACCGCAGCGCCTCCGGCACCGCGCCGCTCAACGTCCCCACCCGCAGGCGCAAGGCCAGCACGCGGCTCGCACCGGCCGATTTCGCCGCTTCCACCGCCATCCGTACCGCGGATTCCATGATCGAAACTTCATGCATAGGACTCCACCACATATATTCCACCCTGATTCAATGGCGCACACACCGTCTTTTGACAATTCCTGTGCAAAGATTGGCAACCCTAGTTAAGGGCCGGGCTGGATTGGGTGTAGTATGGATGTGACGAATGAAAACATCCCTCACCACTTCAGCGGCCGGAATAGCCCGGCTGAAGCTCGCCGTGCGCGGGGCGGTGCAGGGTGTCGGGTTTCGTCCGTTCGTCTTCCGGCTCGCCACCGGGCTTCAATTGGCGGGCTGGGTCAATAATTCTCCGCAGGGCGTTTTTATTGAAGTGGAAGGCCCGCGGGCAATGCTCGAAAAATTTCTGCTCCGGCTGGAAGCGGAAAAACCGCCGCGCAGTTTCATTCAAAGCCTCGAAGCTTCCTGGCTGGACGCGATGGGTTTTGAGAATTTTGAAATCCGTGAGAGTGAAACCGGCGGCGACAAAACCGCGCTCGTTTTGCCGGACATCGCCACCTGTCCGGATTGTCTCCGGGAAATCTTTGACCCGGCCAACCGGCGTTATCGCTATCCGTTTACAAATTGTACCAACTGCGGGCCGCGGTTCAGCATCATCGAATCGTTGCCCTACGATCGCGCGAACACTTCGATGAAATCGTTCACGATGTGCCCGCAATGCCAGGCGGAATACGACGACCCGCACGACCGCCGGTTCCACGCGCAGCCCAACGCCTGCCCGGTTTGCGGGCCGCGTTTGGAATTTTGGGAGTGCGGCGACGCGTCGCCGCTTTCAAAGCGCGGACATGTCCGCGCACTCCAAAACAACGACGCCCTGGTCGCTGCCGCCCAGGCCATTCGTGAGGGAAAAATCGTCGCGGTCAAGGGCTTGGGCGGATTTCATCTGTTGGCCGATGCGCGCAACGACAAAGCCATTTGCCACCTGCGCGCACGCAAACAGCGCGAGGAAAAACCCCTGGCCCTGATGTTTCCGTCGCTGGAAAGCGTGAAAGCCGAATGTGAAGTTTCATTGCTCGAAGAGAGACTACTGCGCTCACCCGAATCCCCGATTGTTTTGCTGAAGAGGTTGGTCTGCCCTCGCCCCGGCCCTCTCCCCCAGGAGAGGGAGAATCATCTGCCGCTTGATCGCGAAAGTATGACTGCGGGCCATCCAAGCGAGGTAAAACAGATTGAGGCACACGAAGCCTGTTCCCTCTCCCCGGGGGAGAGGGCCAGGGCGAGGGCGGGCGTTGAACAAAATCTTTTCTCGATTGCTCCGTCTGTCGCACCCAATAATCCTTGTCTTGGCGCAATGCTGCCTTACACGCCGTTGCATCACTTGTTGCTGGCCGAACTGGGCTTTCCCGTGGTCGCCACGAGCGGCAACCTCAGCGACGAACCGATCTGCACGGATGAACGCGATGCGCGGGAGCGGCTGCGCGGCATTGCCGATGTTTTCCTCGTTCATGATCGTCCCATTGTCCGGCACGTGGACGATTCCATCGTGCGCGTGATGCTGGATCGGGAACTGGTTTTGCGGCGTGCGCGAGGTTTTGCACCGCTGCCCATTCAGTTGCGGAGTGCGGAAGGCGGAGTGCGGAAGACGGCTCAGCGAGATGCCCGCCTCGCCAAAACTCCGAATTCCGAACTCCGAATTTCGAACTCCGAAATTGTATTGGCCGTTGGGGCGCACCTGAAAAACGCCGTGGCGCTGTCCGTTGGCAGCCAGGTCTTCATGAGCCAGCACATCGGTGATTTGGAAACGGAACCGGCCAGCCACGCGTTTCGCCGGGTGATCGCGGATTTTGAAAAACTTTACGAGGTCAGGCCTCAAATCATCGCCGCCGATCTGCATCCGGATTATCTCTCGACAACCTATGCTTTGGAGCGCCGAGCACCGGCTCGGCTTGAATCAACCGCTCGGAATCAGGCCGAGACGGTGCTCGGCGTTCCGCAAATCGTGCGAGTTCAGCACCACATCGCCCACGTCCTGTCCTGCATGGCGGAAAACGAACTGGCACCGCCGGCGCTGGGCGTTTCCTGGGACGGCACGGGCTACGGATTGGACGGGACGGTTTGGGGCGGCGAATTTTTTCTGGTCACGGACCAAAACATTGAACGTGTCGCTCATTTGCGTCCGTTCCGGTTGCCCGGCGGCGACCAGGCAGTCAAGGAACCGCGCCGTGCCGCCGTCGGATTGCTTTATGAAATGTTTGGCGCCAGCGTTTTTGAGCGGAAGGATATTGCATCGATTGCCGCCTTTTCCGGGGCGGAATTGACCGCGTTGAAAACGATGCTGGCGAAAAGTTTGAATTCGCCCGTGACCACGAGCATGGGCCGGCTGTTCGACGCGGTCGCCTCGCTCGTTGACTTACGCCAGCGGATGCGATTCGAAGGTCAGGCGGCCATGGAACTGGAGTTTGCGGTGGATGGGATCACGACGGACGAACATTACAACCTGTCACCCGTCACCTGCCACCCGTCACTCGTTCTCGATTGGTCGCCGATGATGGAAGCGATTTTATCGGACGTGCAAAATGGTGTTGCCACCGGCAAGATATCGGCGAAGTTCCACAATGCGCTGGTGGAAGCCGCGGTGGCCGTGGCCGAAAGAATTGGTGAGCGGCGTGTGGTGTTAAGCGGCGGATGCTTTCAAAATCGCTATTTGACCGAACGGACGGTGCGGCGTTTGCAAGCGGAAGGCTTCCAGCCATATTGGCATCAGCGCGTCCCCCCGAATGATGGCGGGATTGCCCTCGGCCAAATTGTTGCCGCCGCTCGCGTGCCGCATGAAATCGTAAATCGAAAATCATAAAGTAAAAATGTGCCTCGCCATTCCAGGAAAGATTGAGAGCATCAGCGGCGCTGACCCGTTGACGCGCATGGGCAAAATCAACTTCGGCGGCATCCTCAAGGAGGCCAGCCTGGCCTATGTCCCGGAGGCCGGGGTCGGCGATTATGTCATCGTGCACGCCGGCTTCGCCCTCAGCCGGCTGGATGAGGACGAGGCGCAAAAGGTGTTCGAGTATTTGAAGCAGATCGAGGAACTGGGCGAGTTGCGGGCAGGCGGCACATGAAATACCTCGACGAATATCGTGACGGCGACCTCGCGCAAAAGATTGCGCGCGAGGTGCACCGTGTCACGACACGGCCCTGGAACCTGATGGAGGTTTGCGGCGGCCAGACGCACGCCATCGTCAAGTTCGGCATTGATGAACTTCTGCCCAAACAAATCACGCTCATCCATGGCCCCGGCTGCCCGGTCTGTGTCACTCCGCTCGAAATGATCGACAAGGCGCTCGATATCGCCGCGCGGCCCAATGTCATTTTCACGTCGTTCGGCGACATGCTCCGCGTGCCGGGCAGCACGACGGACTTGCTTTCGGTGAAGGCCAAAGGCGGCGACGTGCGCATGGTTTATTCGCCGCTCGATGCCGTGAAGCTCGCGGAACAAAATCCGGCGAAGGAAGTGGTGTTTTTTGGGGTTGGTTTTGAAACCACGGCGCCGGCCACGGCGATGGCGGTTTATTCTGCGGCGCAAAAAAAACTCAAAAACTTTTCCCTGCTTGTGTCGCATGTGCTGGTGCCGCCTGCGATGGAGGCATTGATGTCGTCGCCGGGCTGCAAGGTGCAGGGCTTTCTCGCCGCCGGGCACGTCTGCACCGTGATGGGATTCGAGGAGTATTTCCCCGTTGCGGCCAAATATCACGTGCCGATTGTCGTCACCGGTTTCGAGCCGCTCGATATTTTGCAGGGTGTGTTGATGGTCGTGCAGCAGCTCGAATCCGGCCGGGCGGAGGTTGAAAATCAATACGCGCGGGCCGTGCGCCGCGAAGGCAACCAGCCGGCGCAGAAATTGATTCGCGAGGTATTTCGTGTCATCCCGCGCAAATGGCGCGGTGTGGGCGAAATCCCGAAGAGCGGCCTGGGGTTGAGCGAGGCTTACGCGGCCTTCGACGCCGAAAAAAAATTCGGTGTGACGGAACATCATGTGGAAGAGCCGGCCGAGTGCATCAGCGGCCTGGTATTGCAGGGATTGAAGAAACCGCAGGAATGTTCCGTTTTCGGCACAAAATGCAACCCGGAACATCCGTTGGGCGCGACCATGGTGTCGAGCGAAGGCGCCTGCGCGGCTTACTATCGCTACCGACGGCATGATTGAATCGATCGTGAAAAAACATCCAACAACCAACATTCAACATCGAACATCCAATTTTTGGTCCTGCGGCGATTATGGATCATTCGATGTTGGGCGTTGGACGTTGGATGTTCGATGTTTTAATTTCTGAATCTTTATGGACTTTACTTCCAGCTGCCCGATTCCCATCTCGCAATATCCGCAGGTGCTGCTCGCGCATGGCGGCGGCGGCCGGCTGATGCACCAGCTCATTGGCAGGATGTTCCTGACCGCGTTCCGCAATCCGCTGCTCGAAACGCAGCACGATTCCACGGTGGTGGAATTGATCGGCAAAAAACTCGCGTTCACAACGGATTCCTACGTGGTGCGTCCATTATTCTTTACCGGCGGCGACATCGGCTCGATGGCCGTTCATGGCACGGTGAACGACCTCGCCATGAGTGGCGCGCGCCCGCTTTATCTCAGCGCCGCGTTCATTATCGAGGAAGGCCTGCCGATGGAGACGCTCTGGAAAATCGTCTGTTCGATGCAGGCGGCCGCCACCCGCTGCGGCGTGCAAATCATCACCGGCGACACGAAGGTGGTGGACCAGGGCAAGGGCGACGGCGTCTTCATCAACACCGCCGGCATTGGCGTCGTCGAACATGACCGGAAAATCGCACCGTCCGGCGTGCGGCCCGGTGACGCCGTTTTGGTGAGCGGCGATTTGGGGCGTCACGGCATGGCTATCATGGCCGTGCGCGAAGGACTGCAGTTCGAGAGCGCCATCGAAAGCGATTCCGCGCCCGTTCACGAAATCGTTCTGGACCTGCTCAAGGCCGGCATCGAAATTCATTGCCTGCGCGATCTCACGCGCGGCGGGCTGGCCAGCGCGCTCAACGAAATCGCCGAAGCAGCGCGCGTGCGGATTGAAATCGTGGAAAAATCCGTGCCGGTGCGGGAGGATGTTCACGCTGCCTGCGAGATGCTCGGGCTCGACCCGTTGCACGTTGCGTGCGAAGGACGGTTTGTGGCATTTGTGGCGGACCGGGACGCGGAACGCGCGTTGCAAATCATGCGCGGCCATGAAACGGGGAGGGGATCGGCAGCCATCGGCCGGGTGACCGGAAGTTCCGCGCCGCTCGTCACGTTGAAAAGCGCGATTGGCGCGAGCCGGATTCTCGACATGCCCAGCGGCGAACAGCTGCCGCGAATCTGCTAGTCGGTCAGAACGCCTTCGAGCGCCACCATGGTGCGCTGGAACGTTTCCTCCGGGGTGCCGCCGGCGATGATGGGCACCAGCAGGCCGCGCTCCTGATAGAATTGAATCAGCGGCCGGGTACTTTTTTCATAAGCCGCCATGCGCACCCGGACGGATTCAGGCCGGTCATCTTCGCGTTGGAACAGTTTCCCGCCGCAACTGTCGCAGACGTCTGGCACGCGCGGCGGCCGCGACACCGTGTGATAAACCGCCTTGCATTTGGTACACGTGCGCCGGCCGCTGATGCGGGATACAATTTCCTCCATCGGCAGATCGTAGTTCAGCACGGCGGTCAGCGCCACGTCCTCCTGTTGCATTAATTTTTCCAGGTCTTTGGCCTGGACCACGGTGCGGGGAAAACCGTCCAGCAGAAATCCGCCGGCGCAATGCAGGCAGCGCAGCCGTTCGCCCACCATGTCTAGCACCGTCTGGTCCGGCACCAGATCACCGCGCCGCATGAAATCCAGCGCCTGGTCCATGGCCGGGCTTCTTTGCCCGTCCGGCAAGGTTTTGGCCGCGCGAAAGACGTCGCCGGTGGACAGGTGGCAGGCGCCCAATCGTGAGTTGAGCAGTTCCGCCTGGGTTCCTTTGCCCACACCCGGCGCGCCCAACAACACCAGCCGCCACGCCCTGACCGGCGCTTTGAGGGGTGGATTTGAGCAAACCGCGTTGCCGGCTTTCAACCAGGCCGCCCGGTCATTTTTGGTCGCACATTTTATTGCACTCATGCCATCAGTTTACTTTAGTTTTTTTCAATAAACAATAAGCAGACCGATATTCCCAAAAGATGTTCCGTCTTTGCCAAAATCCGCGAACTGGAACCGCCCGTTCCGCCGGTGAATCATTTTGCTAAACTTTCCCATTAACTCCTGCAAAGTATGGCGAAATTTTGACAATAACCGTGTAGTGCACAATCCGGCCCGGACCTAGAGTGCCTTGTGAGAATTGTGGAAGAATCAAGTTCCAAAGCCATGACGGGAAACAACGGGCATCCGGAGAAGAAGGTTCACACGCCGGCCCGCGAAGCTGCGTTCGACCGGCCGCGTGACTTTCTCGACAACCGCTTTGTCTATGCGGTCATTTCATCACGCGCGCACGGGTTGTCGTTGGGCGTGAACTTGAATCCCGACAAGCTGTGCAACTTCGACTGTCTGTACTGCGAAGTGGACCGTCGCACGCCCCCCGTGGAAACCGCGCTGGACGTCAATGTCATGGGCGTGGAACTCCAACGGACGCTCAACTACGTGCTGCAAGGCCGGTTGCATGAGCGCCCGCTGTATCAGTCGTTGCCGACCGAGCTGTTGCAACTGCGCCACGTGGCGTTGAGCGGCGACGGCGAGCCGACCTTGGCGCCGAATTTTGCCGAGGCCCTCCAGGAAGTGATTCATGTCCGGGCGCTCGGCGGATTCCCTTTTTTCAAAATCGTGCTGATCACCAACGCCACCGCCCTGGACCGGCCGCAGGTGCAGGAAAGTTTGAAACGCCTCACCAAATCGGACGAGATCTGGGTGAAGCTCGACGGCGGCACGCAGGATTATTTGAACAAGGTGGACCGGCCCAACGTTCCGCTGGACAAGGTGCTCGCGAACATCCTGGCCCTGGCCCGCCAGCGGCCGGTGGTCATTCAAAGCCTGTTCCCGGCCATCAACGAGGAGGAACCGTCACTCGAGGAAATCGAGCAATTCGCACAACGGCTCAAGGAATTGAAAACGCGCGGCGCGCAGATTTCCCTCGTGCAAATTTACTCCGCCGCGCGCCCCATGTCCCACGCCGAATGCGGCCATCTGCCGCTCAAGACGCTGTCGCACATCGCGCAAATCGTGCGCCAGGTGACCGGTCTCAAAGCGGAAGTATTTTAAGACCGCCGCCGGGAGACCGCGAACCACGCCAATCACGCAAAAGGCAGGGATGGCCTGCTGGCCGTCCGTTCTCCCGCTTCTGAATTCCGTCTCCCCGCTGCTGTCGTTTTTAAAAATTCTCTGCTGCCACAATTTGACCGGCGTAAAACCACGGGCCCACGCCAAATTCGTAGTGTCATAATTCCGTTATACAATCCCTCGCTTTGAACCTACGCCCGAACCCCGGTGACAAAAATGGTATCGGGATGAATCAAAAGGTTGCAAATGGCGGATGCAGGCACCGGCAGTTGAGGCTGTTGTCGCACATCGCTCAAATCTTGCGCCGGAGTTGACAGCATGGGATGAGCGCGTAATGTTCCCGCGGCAGTCGCATTATAACTGAACCGGGAGAACATCATGTCCATCAGACCCATCAAGCGCTTGATCAAGGCGAAACCAACCCTCGAAGGCGCGGGCGTGCATCTGCGCCGCGCGTTCGGCTTTGGCAACACGTCCGACTTCGACCCCTTCCTCCTGCTGGATGATTTCCGCAATGACATTCCGGACGATTACCTGGCCGGCTTCCCGTGGCATCCGCATCGCGGCATCGAAACCATCACCTACGTTCTCGCCGGGACCGTCGAGCACGCCGACAGCCTGGGCAACCACGGCGCCATCGCCCCCGGCGACCTCCAATGGATGACGGCGGGGCGGGGGATTATTCACCAGGAAATGCCCAAAGGCGACCCGCTGGGCCGCATGCACGGGTTTCAGTTGTGGGCCAACCTGCCGTCGTCGCTCAAAATGACCGCGCCGCGTTATCAGGAAATCAAGGCGCTGGAAATCCCCGAGGTGACCGAGGACGACGGCACGCAGGCCCGGATTATTTGCGGCAGTTTCTGGGGCAAACGCGGCCCGGTGGAAGGCATCGCCGCCGACCCGACCTATATTGACGTGACCGTGCCGCCCGGCAAACGCAAGCGGTTGCCCGTCGCGAAGACGAGCCATGCTTTTGCCTATGTTTTTTCCGGGAGCGGCAGGTTCTGCAACGCGTCCGCCCCACTGGCGGTGCCGACCGAAAGCCTCGGCTGGGCCGACACCGCGCTGCCCATGGAGGCGGACAACCGGTCGCTCATCCTGTTCGATTCCGGCGACGATGTGGAAGTGCAGGCGGGCGAGGACGGCATCCGTTTTCTGCTCGTGTCCGGCAAACCGCTCCAGGAACCGGTGGCCTGGTATGGACCCATCGTGATGAACACCCAGACCGAACTGCAGCAGGCTTTTGAGGAATTGCAAAAAGGAACCTTTCTGACAAGGACCTGAGCCGGCGGAACATTTTGATACGGATTTCACGGATTCACACCAATCCCGGACGGCGAAACACGGGGACCACGCGAAATCTGTTTTCTACCGAAGGCAGCCAGTTGAAACCAGGACGCCCCGCCAGACGGTAATAAGGCAAAATAACTGGCACGGAACATGCCTTTCGTGCCGATGATGAAAACGCGCAGCGGAAGACAACGACACATACTGGTTGTGGACGACGAATCGCTCGTTCGCCAGAGCGTCAATATCCTGCTACAGGGCGACGGTTATCGGGTTCATGAGGCCAAAAGCGGAGCCGAGGCGCTGGCCCTGTTTGAGCCGGGCAAATTCGACATGGTTTTTACCGATTACCTCATGCCGGAGATGCGGGGCGATCAGCTGGCCGCGGCCATCAAGGAGCGTTCACCCAATCAACCCGTCGTGATGCTCACGGCCTTTCTGGAAAAATTCAAGCCATCCGATCCACCGCCGGGTGGGGTTGATTCCATCATCTGTAAACCTTTTGCACTGGATACCTTGCGGACGGCGCTGGCGCGATACGTTCTGGCCTGAAACCCGGAGTCGCCGCTTGACCAGGAAGCCTCGGAAGGCTGGGTTCCATCAGCTCCCACTGTTTGCCGCAACGAGCCAAAAAGAGCGCAAAAAACCAAACGTCAGGGCTTTCCCCGCAGATTGCGCAGATGAACGCTGATTTATTTGGTGGGGACGGATCACCAAGGCGAAGCGGTCGGAAGCGATGTCGCGGATTCGTGGACGCGGAAACACGAACTCACATGGTTTGCGGCTTTCGCGGTTAGATTCGGGGTTTGACGGTCGGCGCTTGATGCGGTCGTGCGGATTGCTATAGTTGCGACCGGGTCAATTCCATTGCGAGGTTTCAACCATGCTGGCACCACCATCCTTGAAGAATGTCTCGCATTACCCGGTGACTGCCGGTGTCGCGGCGGCGGCCCTGATGGCAACGGGAATGTGGTGGTCGGGGCAGAGCATTGATTGGTTCGTCATGAACCAACGGGTTTGGGCAAACTTCGAATTGTGGCGCGCCCTGACCTGCACGCTGCCCCACGCCAACTTCTTCCATCTGGCGTTCAACCTCTATTGGTTGTGGACGTTTGGAACCCCGGTGGAGCGGGTGTACGGTCATTTCAGGTGCGCCGCGATATTTTTGCTGCTGGCGTCCGGTTCCTCGCTCGCGGAGTTTGCATTGTCATCCGGTGGCGTGGGCTTGTCCGGCGTGGGCTATGGCTTATGGGGCATGTTATGGGTGCTGGAGAAGCATGACGCGCGGTTTGCCGGCGCGGTAGATTATCGAACGTCACAAATGTTCGTGTTCTGGTTTGTCCTCTGCATTGTGCTGACGGTTGCCAACGTGATGCCGGTGGCGAACACCGCGCATGGCGTGGGCGCGGGCATGGGGGCGCTCCTGGGATTGGCTGCCGGTGGCAGCAACGCCGCGAAGTGGAAGAGCATTGTCGCGCTGGTGGCGGTGCTGGTTTTGGGTCTGGCGGGGTCAACCGTGTTTTGGTCCCGGGTCAATTTGTCACCGGACGCAGAATCCGAGGTTGAATGGGCCGGATATCAGGCTTTGGTGCAAAACCATGCCGCTGACGCGGTGAAGTTGCTGGAAAAGGCCACCCGGATGAGACGTGCACCGTCCCGGGCCTGGTACAACCTTGGAATTGCCTATGGCCGATTGGGAAGATATGACCATGCGCTGGCGGCGTACGAACATGCGGCACAGATGCCCGATGCGGACGACAAGACGCAGCAGGCGGTGAAGGCGGTGAAGGAATATTTGAGCTTGAGCAGCGAGCCGCCGTCGCAACCACCCGGACCGTCAACCAACGCCGGCCCGATTATTCCAGACCCGCAAACCAATCAGTAATTGCCCGCGGGTTAATCCCGGTCCGGCGCATTTGGGTCCGGCGTCCAGGCGACGCGCACGGAGTAGCGCGCCCTTGTCATCCGTGGAAAAGCCGGTTGAGAGTTGATGGTTCAGGCGATGGACTGCCCCATCCGCCTTCGTTCAAGCCATGGCAGGGCGTTACCTGCCTTGATTTGGGCTCGGAACTCGGTTGTTTATTTTGCCGCGGGCAGGGGATAGTTTGAAATCGCCCGCATGTATTGTGCGCGCTCGAATTCGGCGGGCGCGGGGCAGTTTTTCTGGCTCAGACTGCCTTTGAGCTGGGTCACGGATTCGTATTCGTGCTCTTCCATCCAGGCGACCATTTCCCGCTCAATCACCCCAATCTGCTGGACGCCGTGCCGGATGAGTGCGGAACAAAGCATCGTTACGTCGGCGCCGGCCATAAGCATCTTCAAAACGTCGGTTGCGCGATGGATGCCGCTGGTGGCGGCGAGGTTCGCACGGATGTGCCCGGACAGAATCGCAATCCAGCGCAGCGGCACGCGCATGGCCATGGGCGTGCTGAGCAGGATGTTTGGTTTCACTTCGAGCGTTTCCAGGTCGATGTCCGGCTGGTAAAACCGGTTGAACAGCACCAGGCCGTCCGCGCCAGTTTCGTCGAGCCGTTTGGCCATGTTCGCAAAATTGCTGAAGAACGGGCTGAGCTTGACGGCGACGGGAATGGTCACCTCGGCCTTTACGGCCTTCAGAATATCGAGATAGGTCTGCTCCACCTTCGCGCCCGACAGGGCAAAATCGGTCGGGATGTAATAGATGTTCAATTCCAGCGCGTCCGCGCCGGTCTGCTCAATCTGTCTGGCGTATTTGGTCCAGCCGCCGGTCGAGGAACAGTTCAGGCTCGCAATAATCGGAATGCGCGTCGCCTTTTTTGCCCGGGCGATGTGTTTGAGATATTCCTCCGGCCCGAGATGAAATTCCTCCGGTTCGGGGAAATAGGTGAGCGCTTCCGCGAAACTATCGGTTCCTTGCTCGAGCTGGCGCACCAGTTCGGCGCGGTCCTGGCGCAGTTGCTCTTCGAACAGCGAGTAAAGCACCACCGCCGAGGCGCCGGCGTCTTCCATCCGTTTAATGTTCTCAATTTCCTCCGACAACGGCGAGGCTGCCGCGACGAGCGGTGTCCGCAGTTTCAGGCCCAGGTAAGTGGTCTTCAGATCCATAATATTTATGATTTAAAATTTATGCTTGTGGGCCGCTCGTCTCGTGGCTTGAACATTTTGGTCATAAATCATCCATTAAAAATGATTCTACGCTGGTTGATCCACCGTGGCGGCGGGTTTGGGTGATGCCGGCTGGCCATGGCCGGGCTTGGTGTTGCGTCCGGACAGAAATTCATAGAATTTCCAGCGATGTTCCACGTCCGCCTGCGCCTGGGCGAAGAGCTTCTTTGCCTCTTCGGGTTTGCTCTTGGTGAGCATCTTGAACCGATTTTCCGAGAGCAGATAATCCTGCAGCTTGATCCTGGCGGCCGGGGAATCCAACTGCAACGGGTTCTCGCCGGCGGCGGCGCGGCGCGGATCGAAACGGTACAGCAGCCATTGGCCGGAATCCACCGCGAGCTTCTGATGCTGTGCGCCCACGCCCATGTCCACCGCAATGCCGTGCGCGATGCAATGGCTGTAGGCGATGATCAGCGACGGGCCGGGATACGATTCCGCCTCCACGAACGCGCGCAGCGTCTGTTCGTCCTTCGCCCCCAAGGCCACGCTCGCCACGTAGATGTGGCCGTAGGTCATCGCGATGAGGCCGAGGTCTTTCTTGCCCATCCGCTTGCCGCCGGCGGCGAATTTCGCCACCGCGCCGCGCGGCGTGGATTTGGACATCTGCCCGCCGGTATTGGAATAAACCTCCGTGTCGAGCACGAGCACGTTCACATTGTGGCCGCTGGCCAGCACATGGTCGAGGCCGCCATAACCGATGTCATAGGCCCAGCCGTCGCCGCCGATAATCCACACGCTCTTCTTCACGAGTTGATCGGCAAGGCCGAGCAGCAGTTTCGCCTCCGGCGAATTGAGCTTCGCCAGTTTTTCCTTCAACGCGGCCACGCGCTCGCGTTGTTCATAAATGCCGGCTTCGTCGGATTGGCCGGCGTTCACGATGCCGGTGACGAAGTCGTCACCCAGTTGCGGTGCGAGCTGCTTGACCAGTTCGGTCGCAAATTCCTTTTGTTTGTCCAGCGAGACGCGGAAGCCGAGGCCGAACTCCGCGTTGTCCTCGAACAGCGAATTGCACCAGGTCGGGCCGCGGCCCTCGGCGTTTTTCGCGTAAGGCGTCGTCGGCAGGTTGCCGCTGTAAATCGAGGAACAGCCGGTGGCATTGGCGATGACCGCGCGATCGCCGAAAAGCTGTGTCAACATTTTGAGGTAGGGCGTCTCGCCGCAGCCGGCGCACGCGCCGCTGAACTCGAACAGGGGCCGGAGGAGCTGTTGCTGGCGCAATTGCGTGGTCTTGACCTTGCGGCGGTCCAGTTCGGGCAGGCCGAGGAAGAAATTCCAATTGTCGCGCTCCGGCAACCGCAGCGGCGCCTGCGTCCGCATGTTGATGGCTTTGAGTTTGGTCTCGGTTTTGTTGCGCGCCGGGCAGACATCCACGCATAACCTGCAGCCGGTGCAATCCTCGGCGGCAACCTGGAGCGTGAATTTCCAGCCTTTGAAATCCGGATTGCGGCTGTCCACGGACTTGAACGTCGCGGGCGCCCCTTGGAGCGCCGCCGGGTCATAGACCTTGGCGCGGATGGTTGCGTGCGGGCAGATGGCCACGCATTTCGCGCATTGGATGCAGATTTTTTCGTCCCAGACCGGGATGTCCATCGCGAGATTGCGTTTTTCGTATTGCGCCGTGCCGGTCGGGAACGTGCCATCCACCGGGAACGCGCTGACGGGCAATTCATCGCCTTCACCGGCGGTGAGCCGGCCCAGCACATCCCTGACGAATTGCGGTGCGTTGGGCGCGATGGGCGGGAGCAGGTCGCCGCTGCCATTGAGGCTTTGGGTCAACGGCACTTCGTGCAGATGTTCGAGCGTGTTGTCGACGGCCTTGAGGTTCATGGCCACGATTTCCTCGCCCTTTTTGCCGTAGGTTTTCTTGATGGAATATTTGATGGCTTCGATGGCCTTGTCGCGCGGCAGCACGCCTGACAGCGCGAAGAAACAGACCTGCATGATGGTGTTGATGCGTCCGCCCATGCCGCTGTCGCGCGCCACCTTGGTCGCGTCAATCACGTAAAACTTTACCTTCTTGGCGATGAGCGATTTCTGCACCGGCGTGGGCAGCCGGGACCAGATTTCCTCCTTCGTATGAGGCGTGTTGAGCAGGAATGTTCCGCCGGGTACCAGCGGTTTGACCATGTCGAATTTCTCCAGAAACGACGGCAGATGGCAGGCCACGAAGTTCGCGCGCGAAATCAAATACGTCGAGCGAATCGGCTTCGGCCCGAACCGCAGGTGCGACACCGTCATGCTGCCGGATTTCTTGGAATCATAGACGAAGTAACCCTGCGCATAATTATCGGTGCCTTCGCCGATGATTTTGATGGAATTTTTGTTGGCGCCGACCGTGCCGTCCGCGCCCAGACCGTAAAACAGCGCGCGAATGACCTCGTCGGGTTCGGTTGAAAAATTATGGTCCACCGGCAGGCTGAAATGGGAGACGTCGTCATGGATGCCGACCGTGAAATGGGTTTTCGGGTTTTCGAGGGCCAGATTGTCGAAGACCGCCTTCACCATCGCCGGTGTGAATTCTTTGGAGGACAGGCCGTAACGGCCGCCGACGACCTTGGGCAGCCATTTCAGATTGCCCCAACGATTGACCATGCCTTCGAGAATCGCCGCGACACAATCCTGGTACAGCGGTTCGCCCGATGCGCCCGGTTCCTTGGTGCGATCCAGTACCGCGATGGTCTTGACCGAACGCGGGAGCGCTTCCACAAAACGTTTGCCGTCAAACGGCCGGTACAGCCGCACCTTGACCAGGCCGAGTTTTGCGCCGTGCGCGTTCAAGTATTCAACGGTTTCGTGGGCCGCCTCGCAGCCCGAGCCCATGAGCACAATCACGTGTTCCGCGTCCGGCGCGCCGACGTATTCGAACAGCTTGTAGGCCCGGCCCACCTGCTTCGCGAAATCGTCCATCGCCTGTTGCACGATGTCCGGACAGGCGGCGTAGAAAGGGTTGCATCCCTCGCGGGCCTGGAAGAACGCGTCCGGATTTTGCGCCGTGCCGCGCAGCACCGGATGGTCGGGCGACATCGCGCGCGCGCGATTTTCGGCCAGCAGCTTTTCGTCGATCAACGCGCGCAGGTCCGCCTCGTTCAACATTTCAATCTTTTGAACCTCGTGCGAGGTGCGGAAGCCGTCGAAGAAATGCACGAACGGAATGCGCGAGCGCAACGTGGCCACCTGTGCAATCAGCGCGAAATCCGGCGCTTCCTGCACGCTGGCCGAGCCGAGCATCCCCCAGCCGGTCGAGCGGCAGGCCATGATGTCGCTGTGATCGCCGAAAATGGAGAGGGCATGGGTGGCCACCGAGCGGGCGGTGACGTGGAATACGGTGGGCAACAGCTCGCCCGCAATTTTGAACATGTTGGGAATCATGAGCAGCAGGCCCTGCGACGCCGTGAACGTGGTGGCCATGGAACCGGTTTGCAATGCGCCATGAACCGCGCCGGCGGCTCCGCCTTCGCTTTGCAATTCCACAATGGACGGGATGGTGCCCCAGAGGTTTTTTCTGCCTTCCGACGCCCATTGATCGCAGAACTCGGGCATGGGGGATGACGGCGTGATGGGATAGATGGCCATGACCTCGTTGAGGCGGTAGGCGACGTGGGCGACGCCTTCATTGGCGTCCAGGGTCAGTTTGGGTCTTATGCTCATTTTGATGAAAAATTTAAAGTCATTGAAACACGGCAACATGGCCATCCCGGCGGTGAAATTCAGCCGGCCTTCCTCATCGCCGACGGCTCTGAAATCAGCATAGTTCGTGAGCGCGCGGTCACCCTCACCTTTTTTGTCAAAGAAGCAACATGGGTTGCTTCCACCATCCCGACTTCAAAAAAAATGTCATCCGCCGTTGCTGCCTTCAAAAAAAATACCCCCGACCGGAACGGCTGATCGGGGGCCCGGGACCTGGTTGAAATTGATTTTGCGCTGCCGCTGGAGCGCTTAATAAACGTATTCGGCAACGTACTCACGGTCGCCGGATTGGGCGGTCAATTTAAAGCCGACCTGCTTGCTGACCTGTTGCATGGCGTGGTTGTCGGCCATGATTTCGGCGAAGAGGCGTGTCAGTTTCTCGTCCCGCCCGATCTGCACGAGGCGTTTGAGCAGCTCGGTGCCGAGCCCCTGTTTCTGCCACTGGTCGTTGACGAGCAGGGCAAATTCGCCTTCGTTCCGGCCATGTTCCTTGCTCAGCCGGCCCACGCCCAGGATTTCCCGCGATTTGGTTTTGGCGTTCCGGCGTTCGACGACGAGCGCGATTTCCCGGTCGTAATCGTTGAAGCAAATGCGGGTCAACCGTTCGTGCGCAATCCGCTGGTCGAGCTTCAACTGCGTGAAATAGCGGTGATACACGCTTTCCTCGGAAAGGGTTTCATGGAACTTGACCAGCAACGGTTCGTCCTCGGGCTGGATGGGCCGGATGTTGACCGGCGTCCCGTCCTTCAATTTCCATTTCGATACGTACTGGGTCGGATACGGCCGGATGGCGAGCCGGGGCAGCTGGGCTTCCGTGGTCTTCGGGTCGTGCAGAATCACGCGGGCATCGAGCGCCACCAGATCGTCGGCGGAGGCGAACAGGGGGTTGATGTCAAATTCCTTGATCCAGCGCTGTTCGGCCACGAGCTGGCTGAACCCGACCATTAATTTTTCGAGCGCGGCCAGATCGACCGACTTGCGCCCGCGGACGCCCTTGAGCGCGCTGTAAATTTTGGTCGCTTCCATCATGCGCCGGGCGAGCGTGGTGTTCAACGGCGGCAACGCGAGCGCCTTGTCCTTGAACACTTCGACCAGCTGGCCGCCCATGCCGAACAGGAGCACCGGCCCGAATTGCGGGTCAATGCTGCTGCCGAGGATGATTTCATAGCCGTCGCCGAGCTTGATCATTTTCTGCACCGTCACGCCCTGGAAATGCTGGGCGCCGGCCTTTTCGGTGCAGGCGGTCTTGATGGCGCTGAACGCGCGCTTCACGTCGGCTTCGTCCTTGAGATTCAACCGCACGCCGCCCACGTCGGTCTTGTGCGTGATGGTTTCGGAATAAAGTTTGAGCACGATGGGAAATCCAATTTCCTTCGCCAGCTTCGCCGCCTCGGCTTCCGTCTTGGCGACCTTGGTGACGACCGTCGGGATGTGGTAACAGGCGAGCAGCTCCTTGGATTCGGCTTCGGTGAGGATGGTGCGCCCGGTTTGCTTGACCGATTCAATCAACGTCGCGGCCCGGGCGCGGCCCGATTCCAGATCGGCGGCGTCGGCGGAGGGCACGGGCGTTTCGTAAAGCGAGCGGAGATTGTCCGCATAACGCCACATGGACGTGAAAACGCGGGCGGCGGTGTCGGGGTAGGGAAAGGTCGGGATGCCGGCGGCGTTGAGAATGGCTTCGCCTTCGGCAACATCCTTGCCGCCCATCCAGCTGGCGAGCACCGGCTTGCCCTCGATGTGGCCAAACGCCTTGAGTTTTTCGGCGGTGCCGGTGCAATCGGTCATGGATTGCGGGGTGAGAATCACCAGCAAGCCGTCGCTGTTGGGGTCGCGTCCGGCGATTTCGAGTGTTTTGGCGTAAACTTCCGCGCTCGCGTCACCGAGTACATCCACCGGATTGTTGTGCGACCAGGCGGCGGGGAGGATTTTATTGAGTTCCTCCATGGTGCCCTTCGAAACTTCCGACAGCGCGCCGCCCGTGGTCAGCAGCGCGTCGGTGGCCAGCACACCCGGGCCGCCGGCGTTGGTAATCATGGTCAGGCGGTTGCCCCTGGGCCGGGGCTGGCGGCCCAGCACTTCGGACATGTAGAACAAATCCGAGATATTGTTCACGCGCAGGACACCGCAGCGTTTGAACGCGGCTTCGAGCACGTCGTCGCTGCCGGTCAATGAACCCGTGTGCGAGGCGGCGGCCTTGGCGGCGCCCTCGGTGCGGCCGGGTTTGATGACAATGATCGGCTTGGTGAGCGCCACTTCGCGCGCGGCGGACAAAAACGACCGGGCGTTGCCGATGGTTTCCATGTAAATGACGATGCTCTTGGTCTTGGGATCATCGCCCAGATAATAAATCAGGTCGCCCCAGCTGACATCGAGCATGGAACCCAGCGACGCGAACGCGCTGAATCCGACATTTTCCTTCAGGCTCCAGTCGAGGACAGCGGTGCAGAGCGCGCCGCTCTGGCTGAGGAAGGCGACGTTGCCGGGTTTGGCGATGGTGGTGGCGAAGGTGGCGTTCAGGCCGATGTTGGGCATCATGATGCCCAGGCAGTTGGGGCCGACAATGCGCATGCCGCTGCCGCGGGCATCGGCCAGGATTTGCTGCTCTAGTTTCACGCCTTCCGTTCCGGTTTCCTTGAAACCGGCGGAGATGATGACCGCGCCGGGAACGCCGGCCTTGACGCAATCCTTGATGATGCCGGGCACGGTTTTGGCCGGGGTGCAGATGACCGCCAGGTCCACCTTTTCGGGCACGGCGCCAATGCTGGGGTACGCCTTGACGCAAAGCACGGAGGAGCGTTTGGGATTGACCGGGTAAACGACGCCGTCAAATCCGCCGCGACCGAGGTTTTGAAAGACCGTGCGCCCGACGCTGCCGGCATTTTCCGTCGCTCCGATTACCGCGATGATCTTGGGGGCGCAGATGGGGTCGAGCGGATGCTTGCGGGTCTGGTGCAGGATGTCGTGGGCGGGTTCAAGGCGTTGCGGTCCGGGAGTGGCGATGCTCATGATGGTTCCAAATTGTTTGTCGATGTTTATAAATGCCGGTCCGGACCCTGCTTCCCTGGCCGGCCAACCTGGCCGGAGTGGATGTGGAAATGGGTTCCGGACATAAAAATGTCTTGCCAACAACTTCGTCCTTTTGCGCAAAACCACTTACCAAACCTTGTTGAACACTTAACCAATTTTGCAGAACTTGGCCAGACGGGATAAAAAAAGCCGCACTAGGCGATCGAATTTGCGGGCCTGAATTTCCGGGAATCAAAATAATAAAATCTGTTTTTATTATTTTTTGTTTTTAGTCAGGCTGATGTTATGTTAGGGTCGGAGCCGGCAACGAAAGGCTTTTTATGATGCTCGATTATGCTTTGGAAAAATTCCCGTTCGAACTGAAATTGCGCGACGGCACGGAATGTGTCGTGCGCCCGCTGGGCAAGCGGGACGCCGCGCGGCTGCATAAATTTATTCTCGCGGTGCCGGAGGAGGAGCGGCTGTTCATCAAGCAGCCGGTATCCGACCGGGCGCTGTTCCAGGAATGGTGCCGTAACGCCGACTTCGAGCGCAACCTGCCGTTGCTAATGTTGCATGAGGAAAAAGTCATCGGCGAGGCGACGCTGCATCAACGCCTCGGCGGCTGGAAACGGCACATCGGTCTGGTGACGGTTCTGACGCATCCCGACTATCGCGGGCGTGACGTGGCCAAAATTCTGGTGGCTGAACTGATTGAAGTCGCCCGCGCATTGGGTTTGCGCCGGTTGGAGGCGGAATTGAACGGCGAGCGCACGGTGGCCATTCGCGCGCTGGAGCAAATCGGTTTTTGTCAGCTGCTGCACCTGCCGCATCACATCATTGACATGAAAACCGTGCCGCACGATTACGTGTTCATGGGCGCGGACCTGCATGTGGACGAGGAATACGCCGGCGTGGGCGGATGAGCGGGTCAGGGGCCGGATTTCTCGGTTTCCAGCCAGCGGACGGCGTGGCGGACGAGATCGGTGGACGTCTTCAATTTTAATTTTTTCTTGATGTTCAGGCGGTGGACTTCGACCGTCTTGGCGCTCAGGTGCAGGTGCACGGCGATTTCACGCGTGCTTTTGCCCTGGCCGATCAGTTGAAACACCTCGAACTCGCGGTCGGACAGCTGTTGGACCGGGGAAGCCGCCACCTCGGTGTGCCGCCCGGAAAAGGTTTCCAGAATTCCCGCGGCCATTTTTTCGCTCACGTAAATCTGTCCGCTCAAAACGTGGCGGACCGCCTGAAGCAGTTTTTTGCCGCCCTCCTGTTTCATGATATAACCGCGGCCGCCGGCCCGGAGGACGCGTTCGGCGTAGAGCGATTCGTCATGCATGGAAACCACGAGGATGGGCAGGGCGGGTTTGAGCGCCTGGATGTCCTTGATGAGTTCCAGCCCGTTCTTGTCGGGCAGGGAAATGTCGAGCAGGATCAAATCGAGCGCCTGACGAACCGCGATGTCGAGCGCCTGGCCGGCATTTTCGGCCTCGGCGAAAACCTTCAAATCCACCTCGTTGTCAATCAATTGCGCCAGTCCCGTGCGCATCATTGGGTGATCGTCAACAATGAGCAGCCGCTGGGCGGGTGGTTTATTTTTTGCGGGCATGATGTGAATTCGTTTTTTGCCGGGCAGTGGCATGCGGGGCCGTGACGGTCACCCTCGCGCCGCCGCTGGCGTTCCGTTCAATGCTCAGCGTGCCGCCAATCATCCCGACCCGGGATTGCATGATGCGCAGGCCCATGCCTTTCGATTTCGGGATTTGCGCCGGAAACCCCGTGCCGTTGTCGATCACACTCAGGATCACCCGTCCCCGTTCCGCTTTCAACTGAATTAAAATCCGTCCGGCCCGGCCGTGCTTGATGGCATTGGAAACCGCCTCCTGCGCCAGGCGGAACAGGTGCGTGGCGGCGGCGAAGTCCGACACCGGCACCGGGGGGGCGCAGTCCAATTTACAGGCGACGCCAAAAATTTTCTGCGTGTTCAAGGCCAGTTCCTGCAGCGCGGACATGAGTCCTTCCGATTCCAGGGTGACCGGGGAGAGGCCGCGCGCGAGCAGGCGCGTGTGGCTGATGGCTTCGCGGACGTTTTTGGCAATGTCGCCCACCCGGGCGGCGGCGGCTTTCGAGCGCCGGGCCAGTTTTTGTTCCAATACCTGGCTCATCAGTTCAATGCCGGCCAGATGCTGGCACAGGCCGTCGTGCAGATCCTGTCCGATGCGGCGCTGTTCGCGTTCGCTGATGTCCAGAATTTCCTTTTCGAGCCGCTTGCGCTCGGTGATGTCGCGGATGAATCCGGTGAACAAACGCCTGTCGGCCAGCCGCACTTCGCTCACGGAAAGATCCATGGGGAACACCGTGCCGTTCTTCCGGCGGGCGACGATTTCGCGGCCGATGCCGATGATTTTGGCGTGACCGGTGTGGAGGTAATTGCCCAGGTAAGAGTCGTGCTGCTCGCGATGCGGCGAAGGCATGAGCACACTCACGTTCCGGCCAATGACCTCCTTCGCCTGGTAGCCGAAAATCCGTTCCGCCGCCCGGTTAAAGGACTCAATGAAGCCGCGCTCGTCAATCGTGATGATGCCTTCCACCGCCGTTTCCAGGATCGCGCGCAGGCGCTCGGCGCTGTCGCGCAACGCGGACGCGGCCTGCCGGCGCTGGTCCCGGGTGCTGGTGGCGTGCCGGGATCGGAGCTGTTTTATCCAGGCCAGCAAGCCGGCCTTGGACATTTTTCGATAGTCCTTCATCTCAAGGGCGAAGAAACTATCAGGAAAATCGGCGCCGAAGCCAACCTCAAACGAGTGGCGCGTGGGAGCGGACAGGCGACCAGAATCACGTGTTGTGGTTTTTCCGGTCACGTCACGTGTCACCTGTCATTGGTCACATTTTAGTGCGTCAGCAATTGCGCCCGGTAATCGGTGGGGGATTGGCCGAGAAGTTTTTTAAACACGCGGTTGAAATGCGTCAACGATTGGAACCCGACCTCGAACGCGATTTCGCTCACGCGCAGATTGGGGTTCAGCAGGAGGTTTTTTGCCTTTTCGATGCGCACCCGTGAAAGGTAATCGGTGAAATTGATGCCGGTGACCCGTTTGAACATCTTGCAAAAATAGAAGGCGCTCATGTTGACGGCCTTGGCCACGTGGCCGAGCGAAAGCTTTTCGGCCTGATGCTCATAAATGTATTCCTTGGCCCGCTTGATGACCGGTGATTCGGAATTTTCCTGCTGGATGAAAACCTGGTTGCTGATCATGGCCAGGTGTTGGGCGAAAATTGTGAGCAATTTGACAATGGACTCGTGTTCCCTGGCCGAAACCACCTTGCCGCCAAAATAAGCCTTTTTCAAGACGTCCAGGTTGATGTCCAGTCCCCATTCCGAAACCTGCCGGGCAATCCGCCCAAACTGCGCCTGGGTCGGTTTCTTGCGGAACAACTGGCCGGTTTGCAGAAAGCCAATCAGCCGGTCGCTCAATCGCACCGGGACGGCGGTTTCACACAGCCCCGAGTGGCAGGCCATGGACTGCGGTTCGATGGTTGCCTTTTCGCAGAGACGTTCCCGCACCTGCAAACACGCCGAGCAGGCGCGGCTCTTCTGCGACATCAGCGCGCAAAACGCGTTTTCATTCCGTTTGCCGTGATAGGGCAACTGCCAGGTCTCAATCGGCTGCAACACGATCGGCAGTCCGGTCATGTCGCCGAAGGCGCGTTCGTATTCCTGATAAACCTTGGACGCAATGAGCGCCTCGACCAGGGCCCGGTTGGCGTTCCCGTTGCCATTCCCATTGCCGTTAGGCGCAGCGACCCCGTTTTGCCGTTTGGCGTCACCGCCGGCCTTCGTCGCCGTCGTACCCGTATCGCGGGGTTGAAGCTGGGGCGCGGCAATGGAATGTTCACCAAAACCGGAGGGAGCCGAGTGGCTGCCCGAATCCTGCCGAACAAATGTTGTTTGCATGACAACAAATTAAGCGAAGGGCGCAATTGCTACAATCGGTGCTCCGCCTGATTGGACGCAGGTGAAAGCACTAGCCACCTAAGCAAAACCCTTACTGCGTGACACATTTTGAAGTTCGGGGACCGGCTGACCGTGCCTCTGAACCTGGGCGGGCGCGCGGGATCAACGGTGGATTGGTCCGGTCGTTTTTGTTGCCCGGCATGGACTTTGGGCTTTGAAGTCGCGCATTGGCCGCATATAAATTTCGCGTGCCTCAACCGGGTCCATCCGCCATCAACGCCGCCACGCGCCTGTGCGCGGTTTATGGCTTTCCCATCCGCCATTCCGCGTCGCCCGCCATGCACAACACCGCGTTCGCCGCGCTCGGCCTGAACTGGCGTTACCTGGCCTGCGAGGTTCATCCCGGCAATTTGCGCGCCGCGATTGAGGGCGCCCGCGCCATGGGTTTTGCCGGACTCAATCTCACCGTGCCGCACAAGCTGCCGGCGCTCAAACTGGTGGACGCGCTCGATCCATCGGCAAAAATGTGGGGCGCGGTCAATACCATCCGTTTTGAATCTGTCGGCGCCGGCGTCCGACGGAAAATCCGCGCGGTCGGATTCAACACGGACGCTGACGCCATCGTCACCGCGTTGCGCGAGGATTTGAAACTGGAATTGCGCGGGGCGCGGGTGCTTTTGCTGGGGGCGGGGGGGGCCGGGCGGACCGCGGCCTTGAAGCTGGCTTCGGAAAAGGTCGCGGAACTTTTTCTGGTCAACCGCACCCGAAGCAAGGCCAGGGCCGTGGCGGCGGAAATCAAAAAACAATTTCCAGCCGTGCGCGTCTTGACGGGTTATCCCCGGTCCACTGTGGATTTGTTGCTCAACGCCACTTCGCTGGGCTTGAAGCCGGGCGACCGGTTGCCGTTCGATGAAAAACAATTTTCACTGGAGCAGGCGCGGGCGGTTTATGACATGATTTATCGCCCGGCGGAGACCCGGTTGCTCCGGGCTGCCAAAAAGGCCGGGTGCCAAACGGCCAACGGCCTGGGCATGTTGTTGCATCAGGGCGCGAAGGCGTTTGAAATCTGGACGGGCAAAGCCGCGCCGCTCAAAGTCATGCGCCGGGCGCTGGCACGGAACATTTATGGGCATTGAACCGATTTTCGACGCGCACACCTGGGAACTGGTTCCGTTCCATTTTTGGTCGCTGGTCTTCTTCGTATTCGGCTGCATCGTCGGCAGTTTTCTGAACGTGTGCATTTACCGGCTGCCGCTGGGAATGAGCATCGTCACGCCGCCGTCGCATTGTCCGCACTGCCAATATGCCATCCCGTGGTATCTCAACGTCCCGCTGGTGACGTGGCTGGCGCTGCGCGGCCGCTGCAAAAACTGCGCCGCGCCGATTTCACCCCGCTATTTTATTGTTGAACTGCTCACGGGCGTGGCGTTTCTAAGCTGCTGGCTGGCGTTCGGCGATGCCAGTCGTCCGCTGCCATCCCTGCTGGCGGCCCTGGTTTACGCGGTCTTTCTCGCCGGGCTGATTGTGGCCACGTTCATTGACTTCGAGCACTTCATCATCCCCGACGAAATCACCTACGGCGGCATGGCCGTCGGTCTGGTCGCGTCATTTCTGTTTCCGCCGCTGCACGACGTTCACACGCTGACCGCCGGGATGTGGGAAAGCATGCTCGGCATGGGCGCCGGCGCGGGGATCATTTACGCAATCTTGCGGCTGGGGAAATTGTTGTTTGGCCGGCAGCGGTTGAAATTGCCGGTGGACACGAAGATTGTTTTCACTGAAACCGCCGTGCATTTGCCGGACCGGGAGATTCCCTACGAGGAATTGTTTTACCGCCAGTCGGACGTGATTGCGTTGCGGGCGCGGACGGTGGAACTCGTGGATCGCGGTTACCGGGACGTGATGGTGCGGCTCGCGCTCCGGTCGGGCTGGCTGGAAATCGGCGGGGAACGGCTCAACCCCGACGCCGTGCCGTACCTGGAGGCGGTCAGCGCGGAAATTATTCTGCCGCGCGAGGCGATGGGCCTGGGCGACGTGAAATTCATGGCTGCGATTGGCGCGTTCATCGGCTGGCAGGGCGTGCTGTTCTCGTTGATGATCAGCTCGATGATTGGCGCGGTGGCGGGCGTAACGCTCATCGCCATGCGGCGGCGCGAATGGTCCTCGCGCATGCCGTACGGCCCTTACATCGCCCTCGCGGCGGCGATCTGGATTTTCGGCGGAAAGAAAATCGTCCACGCCATTTTCGCGATGTAGTCGTTGCCTACCGGAACTGTAGATAAGCGCGGCTGCCGTCGCTGCGCACGCTGCCGGTCTGGTTTTCCGCCAGGAAAAGCCGTGAAGCTTCCACTTTGCCCGCCGCCAGCAGGTAAGCACGCACGACCCGGGCGCGGTCGGCCGCGAGCGCCGCCAGGTCGTTGTCGGTGACCGGAATTGACGCCAGCAACAAAACCTCCTTCGGGTCGGCGGGTGGCGCGAGTTTGGTTTGCGCCGGCGCGGCGGCAACGGTGCCGGCAGAGGGCTGCCCGGAAGGTTGCATGCCCTTCATCAGAATCGTTGCGTCTTTTTCCCTCTGCAGAGTTTGGGATTGAATTTGGGCCACGGCCGCCGTGAGGTTGGTATTTGCGGTGACCAGGGCAGGCGTGATTTTGCCGTCTGCCCAGGCTTCACTATAAAGTTGCTTTACCAAAGCCGCGCGTTCTTCCGGTGTCAACGTGATTTGATCGGGGGTGGTGGTCGCCTGCAGGGATTTGCGGAGCGAAAGCCATTTCGTGGTGCGAAGCTGTTTGTCCAGGAAGACGCGTTGCAAGCCGTCGCGGTCGTTGACCGGATCCACGCTCCCGGAAATGTCCAGATTCAATCCCGGCCGCGCATAGAGTCCCTTGACCAGCGTATCGAGTTTTTGTTTGTCGGCGGGCGTCAGTTCCGCGTTGCCCGGCGCAAAATCCTGATAGCCAAGTTCCTCGCCGCCGCCGCCAAAAGCGGCGCCCAGCAGCGAGAACGGCGACGTGGCCACTTTTTCAAGGATGTTAACGATGGCGCGGGTGACGACTTTGCTGACGCGGAACTTCGGGTCAGCAAGGCTGCCGTCCACCGGCACGTCCAAAACGATTTTTCCATCACGGTCCTTGAGAATCGCAACGGCCAGCCGCACGGGCAGGTGCGTCGCATCGGGGCTGTCCACCCTTTCACCAAATGTAAACTGATCCAGCGTAATGACATTTTTCGACTGCAATTTGGGCCCCACCAGATCGTACATCAGGTCCATGTTCAGTTTTCCCATGGCGATGCGATAGCCTGCGAACTTGGCCGCGTAGGGACTCGTCGGTGTCAAATCCACGTCCTTCACCGAAACCTGCAGGTGGTTTGTTTCCGTGCCGCTGAACGGATTGATCCGGCCGGTGATGGTCACCGGACCGACGCCGTCCACGGCTGCGTGCAAATTCACGTCGGCGTGCCGGAGTTCCTCGGAGGAGATGTCCGCAATCGTTCCGCCCGCCTGCTCGATCGCCAGATGCACATTGGGTGTGAGCGAGCGGTCGGTGAAACTGATGGTGGCATTGGAGATGACGATGCTGGCGACGGAAATTTTCGGCAATGACGAGGCCGTTGCGTTCGTGGTGGTGGGATTGGTGGGATTTTTGACGGCCACGACCGTGTTGGTTGCGGTCGGCGCGTTGGTTTCGGCCGGGTGCAAGGCGGTCAGCAAATTGATGGTATGATTGGTTTCGACCACGACGCGCGCAAATGCGTTGTTCAGGGCGATTTCCTTTATGGCCACGGATGGGGGATTCAGACTGGCGTCCATGCCGTTGAATTGCAGGGAATCCCACTTCAACAAATCCTGGGCCATGACGCCGTCCACGGTGCGAAAATCATCGAGCTGCGCGTTGCCGTTGAACGTGACCTGGGGCAATTCGTTTTCCGGCGTGCGCAGGTGGATTTCGCCGTCCAGCCCAAGCCGGCTGCCGAGGATGAAGAGATTCAGTTTGGGTTCGAGATAGGGATCAAGCGTGCCGAGGTCCAGATTGGAGAGCGACAGGTGGATGTCGGCGGTCGGCGGCGATAACGAGGCGGCGACGTCCGTGTGGATGGCGCCATTGGTGTTCCAGCGCAAAGACAGTTCGGCGGTCAGGTTGGTGTGCGGCAGGTTGGAAATGTTTCTCGCCGTGAGCGTGATGCCGTCCAAATCCAGTCTGGCCGGGCGCGAATTGACCAGGTCTTCGAGGTGCAGCGCGCAATCCGAGAAATCCACGCCATGCACCGTGCCGTTCCATTGGTTCGTGCTGTTGAGCAGCATGGCGACGGCGTTCGTAACCGAGCGCAGCAGCAGCAAAATTCCGCCGGGGGCATTCGTCGCGGTCGCGACGGGTTTGGCGGCTTCCAGGGCGTTGATGGAAGCATCCTTGTCACGTTGCAAAAACAATTGCGCGCCGCTGGCGGAAACCGAATCCACCTCGGCCTGCCGCGCTTCGAGATCAACACTGGCGCCGGTGACGGCAAAATGCGTCAGTTCGACGATGTCATTGGTGCCGCCGGGGCCCGCGAGCCGGAAGTTGCGCAGGGAAAAGTCCGTGTTCGTGACCGCCGCGACCCGGTTGCTGGCGCTCAGTTCGAAACGGTAGTCCGACTGCACCCCCATGACCCCGTCACGGATTTCAAAATGCACGAAGTCCTGGTACAACGGCGCATACTTGTTCAGTGTGATGTTGTCGAGCATCAGTTCCCCCTCGGAACGCAGCGGGTCGAGATAGAAAAACCCGCGCCAGGCGAACCTTTCGCCCGCGTCGGTGGTGCCGGCGAATGAATAGGGGTTTTTGTTGTCGGGATCGGTGCGGAAATTTTGCAGGGTCACATTGAGCGGGCCGATGACCCGTTTGAAAGGCTGGCGCGTGGTGAAATCGCTGAACGATGCCGATGCGCCGGTGATTTGCAGCCGGCCCACGCGCAGCGCGAGCGGCTGGGACGGGGTGGCGGGCGCGGTGGCCGGGGCGTTCGTCGAAAATTTGGTGACCAGATCGGAAAAATTCAGCGTGTAATCCTGGTTGATCTGCACGCGGGCGTAGGGTTTGGTCACGCTGATTTCCTTGAAAATCCAGGCATGGCCAAAAAACGACGAAAGCTGGAGGTTCACATAAACCTCGTCCCACGAGACGAACGGCTGGCCATCCTTGTCCTTGATGAGCAGCCCGTGCACCGTGGTCGAAAGGGCAAAGGGATTGATTTTGATTTTTTGGATCGAAACTTCGCGATCCAGCTGTTTGGACAATTGTTTGACGGCGACCGCGCGGATGATCGGCGGCAGAATGAGAAAGCCCAGAATGGTGTAGAAAAGCAACAGGCCGAGGAACCGAAACAGCAGTTTACGCCGGCGCGGCGGAATCGAACTCCAAAAATTTGCCTTCATCATTTGGGCGTGAAAGCATCTCCCCAAACGCGCGCGCCGTCAACTCTTCCGGTGGCCGCAGAGCGACCCCGGCGCGTTTCGGGTTGTCATTGGAAAAAAATGTGCCAGATTCACCGGCGTCCTCGTTTCGAGGATTGAAAAACTGGAGATAATTATGCCAAAAATGCGTGCTGCCCAAATCGCCCGGCCTGGCGGGCCGTTTGAACTGGTTGAACGTGAAATTCCCCAACCCGGCGCCGGTCAGGTGCGGATCAAGGTCCAGGCCTGTGGCATTTGCCATAGTGACTCGCTGGTTAAGGAAGGCCATTGGCCGGGTATCCAATATCCGCGCATTCCCGGCCATGAAGTGGTCGGGACCGTGGATGCGGTCGGCGCCGGGGTCGCCCAATGGAACCCGGGCCAGCGCGTGGGGGTGGGCTGGCATGGCGGCCATTGCGGTTATTGCGATGCCTGCCGCAACGGTGATTTCTTCGGATGCAAGGTGGCGCTGCAGATCACCGGCATTTCCTTTGACGGCGGTTACGCGGAATACCTGGTGGCTCCCGCCATTGCGGTGGCACTGGTGCCGGATGAACTATCCGCCGCGGAAGCGGCGCCGCTCATGTGCGCGGGCATCACCACTTACAACGCGCTGCGGAACAGCGGCGCCCGGGCCGGCGATGTCGTCGCCGTGCTGGGTCTGGGCGGGTTGGGCCATCTGGGCGTGCAATACGCCGTGAAGATGGGTTTCAAAACGGTGAGCATTGCGCGCGGCAAGGACAAGGAACCTTTGGCGCGGAAACTGGGGGCGCACCATTACCTTGACAGCCAGGCGCAAGACCCGGCGGCGGAACTGCAAAAGCTCGGCGGCGCAAAAGTCATCCTGGCTACCGTGACGAACGGCGATGCCATGAGCGCGGTCCAGGGCGGCCTGGGCGTCAATGGCACGTTGATGGTCATCGGCGCGGCGCAGTCGATGCAGGTTTCGCCGTTGTTTTTACTATCCGGCCGCCGGTCGGTGAAGGGCTGGTATTCCGGAACGGCGAACGATTCGCAGGAGACGCTGGCGTTCAGCGTGCTTTCCGGGGTGCGCTCCATGAATGAAGTCTACCCGCTGGAAAAAGTGGCCGAGGCTTACGAGCGCATGGCGAGCGGCAAGGCGCGGTTCCGCGTGGTGCTCGACATTTCGTAATCGCCGGGCCCGCCGCTCAAATCGCGAACCGGGGTATTCCGGTTTTCACCGGCTTATGACTTCTCGGGCAGGAGTTTGACGAAATAGACATCGTTCTGCCGCAGGGGGATGGTCCGGACAAATGGTTTGCCCGCTTCAATCTGAATGGTCTCCACGGTTTGCGGGGATCCGCTGCTCTGCTCGCGCAGAATCCCGACCTGGGCCGGCGTCAATTGCGAGGGTGACCCGAGATCGAGATAACCCGTGAAGACATCGTTGGCGCGGTAGCCGGTCTGGTAAATCTCCAAGGTGTAGCTTCCAGCGGGAAGGTTGGTGATGCAGAGCTGGACCCGGCCGTTTTTCCTGGCCGGAATCTCCTGTTGATAGAACTGCTGGTCGTTCATTCCGGTCGGCGGCACCATGGGTGTGTAATTCCAAAAAAGCGCCTGGACGGAATGGTCGGGGTTCAGGCACACCCAGGAGGCCGGATCGGCATTTTTGAGTTCGGACCGGCCCAGTTCGTTCAGGAACTTGAACGCGTAGAACGCGGGCTTTTTCAAATTCTCGTAATTCATCAGCCCAAAACCGCCGTGGAACGGAGTCATCCGTGGCCCGTTCTCCTCGAAAATATCGGTGAACGTCCAGTAGGACATCGAGTCCACGGACTGATAAGCGCCCTTGACCTTGCTCAGGATGAACGCGGCCTGCTGGTAGGTGTCGTGCATGAAGTCGGTGGGCGTGTAGGCCGAACTCCACTCGGTAAAATGCAACGGCAGGCCGGGCATCGGTGATTGGTCAATCATCCTGCGTTCGCCGACCATCCGGCCAATGACCGAATTGGAATCGGAATCAATCACCGTTCCGCGTTGGCCGGTTTCATCCAGATATCCACTCTTGACGCCATAAGCATGGCTGGACACGAAGTCGAGCGGCACGTTGTGACTGTGACAAAAATCGATAAACGATTTGTCCCACTGGCCCATCGCCGTGGCCGGACCGCCCACGCGATAATCCGGCGAGACGCTTTTGATGGCCCCGGCTGTGACGGCATACAGCTTGAAATAATCCTCCTGCGTGCCGGTAAAGAAACCATCATGCAAGTCGGGTTCGTTCCAGACTTCAAAGTACCAGGTTTTCACCTCGTCATGCCCGTAGCGCTCCTGAAAGTGGCTGACCAGATGGCGGATCAGGTCGGCCCATTGGTCATAGGATTTCGGCGGCGTGACGTTGCCCTTCCACCAGAAAATGGTCCGGTTGCCACTGGCCAGATCATTGGGCATGAACGAAAGCTCGACGAAGGGTTTAATATCGATGCTCAACAGAAAATCGTAAAGCCGGTCAATGTATTGCCAGTTGTAAACGGGATGGCCGTGTTCGTCCTCCTGGTAAACGCCCATATCATCGGTGAGCAGTCCATGCATGCGGATATATTGGAAGCCGCATTCGCGCCGCGCCGCGCGCAACTGATCCTGCCAGTCCGCCCGCAGCCCCTCGTTGGCACGGCCGGCCCCGACGCATTCCTTGAAGGAGGTATCCAGCGGTCCCTGGACCTGCTCCACATCCACGGCGATGATTCGTTCCCGCACGCCTGACCCGGTATCATTCGATTCTCCCGCCGGCACGGGGAGGCATGGCAGAAAACCGGCGACGGCCATGGCCGCCATTATCGCCAAAGCATACCGCGGCCTGAATGAAGTGGATCGGTTTATCATAAAGGGCGGATGATTTTGAAGGCTAGCAGCTCCCAGCTTGAATCCAATTTTTTTTTGAATTCAGATTTTTTAGATGCGGGAAAGCTCCTGGGCGAGAAACCCGCCCTGCAGGTTTTCCGCCGGTGCCGGCGCTCAGCCCGCCAACGAATTCACCGTGGGACGGAATTTAGATGGCGAAGTCGGTGTACTCCGGTTTCACGGCTTCGGTGGGTGGGGACAACATGCCGGCGGCGACCGTGGCGTTGGTGCCTTGCTCGATCAAAATGAAGGAGCCGGTCAGCCGGTTGGTGGTGTAACCGTCATACACAATCGGCCTGGAGATTTTCAAACGCACGGTTCCGATGTCATTGATGGCCAGCGCCGGCGGTTCCGGTTCCGGTTCGAATGTGGCCATGTCGATGCGGCTTTCCAGTTTGGTGACGACCGCCTGCACGGTTTGCGTGGTGTGTTTGAGGAAGAACTTCCTGCCGGGTTGCAGCGGCCGCTGGTGCATCCAGCATACGTGCGCGTGCAAATCGGAGCTTTGACCCGGCAGATTTTCCAGACCCACAATCATGTCGCCGCGGCTGACATCGATGTCATGTTCGAGGCAGAGCGTCACTGATTGCGGACAAAAGGCTTCTGGCAGCGAGCCGTCGTAGGTCCAGATGTCCTTTATCGTTGTCCGGATGCCGGCGGGCAGCACCACCACCGACTGGCCTTTGCGCACAATGCCGCTGGCGATCTGGCCGCTCAAGCCGCGGAAATCGTGCAGCTTCGGGTCGGTCGGAGTGTTGGGACGATTCACCCATTGCACCGGGAACCGGAGGGTGTTCAGGTTCCAGTCACTGGCGATGTGGACGTTTTCGAGATGCGCGAGCAGCGTGGGACCTTCAAACCACGGCGTGTGTTTCGAGGCGTCCACGACGTTGTCGCCATTGAGCGCGCTGATGGGGATGAATTTCACGTCGCGAAAGACGTCCAGTTTGGGCAGGAAACCCTCGAATTCATCGCGGATTTCCCAATAACGGTCCTCGCTCCAATCCACCAGGTCCATTTTGTTCACCGCGATGACGAGGTGGGGAATGCCGAGGAGCGCGGCGATGTAGGTGTGGCGGCGGCTTTGCTCAATCACGCCCTGCCGCGCGTCCACCAGCACGACGGACAGGTTGGCGGTGGAAGCGCCCGTGACCATGTTGCGGGTGTATTGCACGTGGCCGGGTGTGTCGGCGACGATGAACTTGCGCTTGGGCGTGGCAAAATAACGGTAGGCCACGTCAATCGTGATGCCCTGTTCGCGTTCGGCGCGCAGGCCGTCGGTGAGGTTCGCCAGATTGATCTGGCCCCCGCCGGTGATGTCGGCGGAACGTTCGAGCGCGTCCAACTGGTCTTCCATCAGCGATTTCGAGTCATACAACAACCGGCCGATGAGTGTGGACTTGCCGTCATCCACCGAGCCGCAGGTGTTGAATCTCAAAATCTCAACTGGGTGCTGTGTATGTGGCATTGCAATGAGTTCAAATAGTAATTAAAAACGTATTCAAAAACAAATCGGTTTTAAGAAGTCGTCGTTTTCTTTTGAAAGATTGACCTCGTAGTGATCGTCTGGAACGAATTTTTCCTTAAAATGTTCCCCCCAAATTTTCTCCGAACGATACCAAGTTTTTTCTGAAAGCAATTTTGTCAAATCACGAATTTTTTCAACATGACCTTCTCTGGGAAAAGCCATCGTCATTGCAAACCGGACAGTTCCACCGTTGATGAAGACCCCAATTTTGTTTAATGAGTTTTCATTCGTTGAGATGGGGCCATCTACGTCCATGTGTGCGTATATTTGGTCTCGCATATTTATTAACGCACCATGTGTTTCCTGGTAGTCATGCGGAACAATTTCTTCGGATACTCTTACTTCTTTTCGTTGTTTGAATGGGCGTCCATAAAGAATGTGTAGGGCCGTCATCAACGAAGTGTGAAGTGGATGGCCTGAAATTATGTTCTGCTTGATAAGCTGGTCGCAAAGTTGTGTGGCCTCAGAAAATGTTATAGAAGCATGTTGGAATTTCCAAAATTCAACCCGATCTTTGTAAGGAGCTTTTACCACAGAATTGCTCAACTTTAGAAATACCCAGCCTTTTTGCGGTCTTCCATCGCCGCTTCGCCGGCCTTGTCGTCGGCGCGGGAGCCGCGCTCGGTCACTCGCGCGGCGGCAATTTCGGCAAGGATGTCATCCACGGAATCCGCCGGCGATTCAACCAGGCCGGTGCTGATGATGTCGCCGATGGTGCGGACGCGCACGACCAGTTCTCTCACCGGCTCCTTGTCCTTGGGCGGCAGCAGATCGGTGAGGGGCAGCCATTGGCCGTTGCGGCGGACGCATTTCCGGGTGTGACTGAAATAAATGGTCGGCACCTGAAGTTTTTCCTGTTTGATATATTCCCACACGTCCATTTCCGTCCAATTCGAGAGTGGGAAAACGCGCATGTGTTCGCCGGGATTGACGCGGGCGTTGTAAAGGTTCCAGATTTCCGGCCTCTGGTTTTTAGGATCCCACTGGCCGAAGTTGTCGCGGAAACTGAAGAATCGTTCCTTGGCGCGGGCCTTTTCCTCATCGCGCCGCGCGCCGCCAATCAGACAATCAAACTGGAATTCCTCGACGGCGGCCAGCAACGTCGGGATTTGCAACTGGTTGCGGCTGATTTCGCCGGTTCGCGGCACGGCAATGCCCTGGGCGATGGCGTCCTCGACCTTGCGAATGATGAGCTTCGCGCCCAGTTCCTTGGCGCGGTGGTCGCGGAACTCGTTTAACTCGGGAAAATGATGGCCGGTGTCCACATTCAGCAGCGGCATGGGAATGTCCGACGGCCGAAACGCCTTTTCGGCCAGATGCAGCAGGCAGATGGAATCCTTGCCGCCGGAGAAGAGCAGGGCCGGCCGGTCGAATTCCGCCGCGACCTCACGCATGATGTGAAGCGCTTCAGTCTCCAGGTACTGCAAATGGTCCAGATGGTAGCTGTTCATTTCAAAAGGGTCTGGCGTCCAGGGTCTGGTATCCGGGGTGTTTCATCGGTTGCTGAGTGAACGAATGAGGCCGCTTATCAATTTGCCGGTTTGAATACATTGTATTTGAAATTTCTGCTGCTCGGTCGCGTTAATAAAATTGTTATCAAACATCACATAACTCATGGAACGAACTTCGCCACATGATCTGCGAGCGATGTTATATGCTTGGCGTTTTTCCGCAACGTGCAAGCTTTCCCAGCCTTCAGCGACATTATTCATCACGGAGACAGCCGCTCGTTGCAACTGGTCACGCAGGCCAAAATCCTTTACCAGCGGCTCGCGGCGACAAAACCGATAAACTTCATTGGTTAAATCGCGCGCCGATTTCCAGGCTTCCGAATTTTCAAAAGATTCACCCATTTGCTGTCCTTCCCCAGACCCAAAACCCCAGATCCTAGACCCTAGATCCCAGACCCCAAAGCCTGTGACCCCCAGGTCGCGTGCAAACCGCACTCGCGTTTGTCGTCGGCTTTCGCGGGATCAAAGTAGTCCCACTCGTTTGGCAGGTGATGTTGCTTCAGGTAGTTTTCCATGTCCGCGTCGCTCCAATAAAAAACCGGATTGACCTTTAATGCGCCAAAATTCCTGTCCTCGGAAACAATATCGAGCCCGGCGCGGTTCGGATTTTGCACCTGGCGGAGCGCCGTGATCCAGACCGTCGGCGCGAGTTCCTTCATGCCGCGCTGGAACGGCTCCAGCTTCATCAGCGCGCTGAATTGTTTCAAACCGGCCTCGTCGGCGGTGGACGGGATCTCGCCGTAAATGGCGTCGCGATGCGCGGCGGAAATTTTCGGCAGATAGGGTTTGAGGTTCAGCTGGAGCAGTTGTTTCAATGCCTCGGCGTGTTTGTAGGTCGCCGGGCGATTGTAACCATGGTCCACCCAAAGCACCGGAATGTCCGGTTGCACTTGAACGCACAGGTGCAAAAGCACCGCTTCATAAGGGCGAAAATTCGTTGAAACCAGCGCGCGCCCCTTCGCCTGGGCGATGGCCCAGCGGACGATTTCGAGCGGCGATTGGTTGCGCAACCCGGCGTTGGTCTTGAGAATTTGTTCGGAGGTCATTTTGAACCACGAAGCAACCGGCAGCAAAATGCCGGGTTGCCTTGTTTCCTGGTGGTTAATTCATCTTCTCGTTTAGAAAAACCCTGTCGCACCAGTCGCCGAAGCGTTCGCCGGGGTTGCGTTCCTTCGCGTAACGCGCGAGCACCGGACGCAATTCATTTTCAATATCCGGATCCTTGACCGTTTCCTTCCACACGCGGTTGAGCCGTGTGCCGGAAACGTTGCCACCGAGCCAGAGCTGATAACGCCCGGGCGCCTTGCCGACGAACGCGATTTCCGCCATGTACGGACGCGCGCACCCGTTCGGGCAACCGGTCGAGCGGATGATGATTTCCTCGTCGCCCAATCCGAGATCACCGCAAAGTTTTTCGATGCGGTCAATGAGACCGGGCAACATGCGTTCGCTCTCGGCGAGTGCCAGCCCGCACGTGGGCAGGGAGGGGCACGCCATGGCGGCGGCGTGCAGCACGCTCGCCTGGTTTTCCACGGGAATTCCGTGCGCGGCAAAAATGGAGTTGATTCCCGCCTGCTCGTTTTCCCCGACCTTGGCCAGAATCACATTTTGATTCGTGGTCAGGCGGAATTCGATTTGCGGAAATTTCTCCGCGATTTCGCGCAGCGCGATTTTTTTCTCTTTTTTCACGCGGCCGGTTTCGACGAACAGGGTGAAAAAGTTTTTCCCGTCCACGGCCTTGTGCCAGCCGAGCAAATCGGCGGTCGTCGTGAATTTATATGGCCGGGCCGGCGCGAATTGGATGCCGGCGCGTTTCTCAACTTCGGCGCGCGTCCAATCCACGCCGCGTTCCTCGACAACATATTTGAACCGCGCATGCTTGCGGTCGGTGCGGTCGCCGAAATCGCGGTGAATCGTCAGCACGGCTTTGGCGACCTCAATCAATTTGTCCGGCGTCAAAAATCCCAGTTCGCTCGCCAGACGCGGATACGTTTGCTGGTTTCCGTGCGTGCGACCCATGCCGCCGCCGACCGTGACGTTGTAGCCAATGAGCCGGTCATTTTCCACAATGGCAATGAAGCCGAGGCAGTTGGTGAAAAGGTCCAGGTCATTCACCGGTGGAATGGCAAAGGCGACCTTGAATTTGCGCGGCAAATAAGTTTTGCCGTAAAGCGGGTCGGTGAACGCTTGATTGAACGGGTCGTCAATCTTGAGCTGGTAGCCGTCAATCCAGATGGCGTAATAAGCGCGGGTCTGCGGCTTGAGCGCATCCGCCACCCGCACGCAATCCCGGTAGACCTCGTCGCGTGCCTGGGTGTAGGCGGGCGTGGGCGGGGCCAGCACGTTGCGGTTCACGTCGCCGCACGCGGACAACGTGGACAGCAGTGACTCGTTTATTTTTTTGATCACGAGGCGCAGGTTCGCCTTCACCACGCCGTGAAACTGGATGCTCTGGCGGGTCGTGATGCGCAGCGTGTTGTTGCCGTACAGCCAGGCGAGCTCGTCGAACACGCGCCACTGATTGGCGGTCATCACGCCGCCGGGAATCCGCCCGCGAATCATCATGATGTATTTTTTGCCGCCCGAGCGCAAATCGCGGTCGTCCTGTTGATAGCAGCCGTGAAATTTGAGGAACTGGTTGTCGTCGCCCGAAAACGAGTCGGCGGCCGGGTCGGCCAGCCGGGACGCGATGGTGCCGGCGAGCGTCGGAATCGCTTCCTTGATCTCTTCATTGTGCGTCAACTCGCGTGGAGCCTCGGTACTCATATACGAACCATTAGAATAAACGAAGGTGATTGCCGGTTCAAGCACAGCTTGTGGAACTATTGGAACGGCTGAAGGCTAAGGGCTAAAGTTCATCCACACCGGCACCGCTATTTTTAGCCTTCAGCTTTCAGCTTTTTTTCCTCACGTCGCCGGCACAAACCGTTGCAGTCCCAGGGTCGCGCCGAACAAAATCAAAAACACCACGCTCAACCCGCGCGGACATTCCGGCGCGACCGCCAGCCAGTCTACAAACACAATGCCCGCCAGGAGACCGGAAGCGATTCGGCCCACATTCACCGCGCCTCCCTGAAAAACCGGCCGCACACAACGGACGATCCAGAGCACGAGAATGAGCGAAAGCCAGATGGCGGGTTCGCGATTTTCTCCGGTGTCCATGAGCATGGCCATGCCAACCGGTGCGGCCAGCAACGCGAGCGGCCAGCGGGGAATCAGGGCGCGCGAACTTTCCACACGTGCCATGTGGCTCAAACCGGCGACGTACAGCGCCAGCGCCACGCCACACCAGATCGGCCAGCCACTCACCCCCCCACCGGCGGTGGAACCGGCGATGACATAAACCCAGAACCGGCACGCGCCCATCAGCCATGGCGACGCGGTGATGACCTTGTGGGTGGCATCGTAAAGGACGATGCACACCAGCAGCACGATCGCCAGCACACCCGTCGTGGTTCCGATGGCTATCAGACTCGCCGCGCCCAGCGCCAGCCACGCCAGCCCCCAGCCCCAGACTGCCGGTGGCGAAATCGCGCCGGATGGAATCGGCCGTTCCGGCCGGTGTTGACGGTCAAAATCCGCGTCAAATGCGTCGTTCAAAAACATGCCGCCGACGTAAAGCGCGGTGATGCCGAAAAGCAACCAGGGCAGATTCGAAAAAGTTTCGCCCCCGCCCAGCCACCAGCCGGCGAGGCAGTTCGACCACACCGTCGGCAGGTTCGACATGCGCCCCAGGATCACCAGCGTGCGGAGTTGGCGGAAAAAATTCCGGTTCATTGCGGGGAGCAAACCAGAAAATTCATCGGCTGGCCAGTCCGCGTTCGGCGAGTTGCGGGAGCAGCCATTCGTACTCCGCCGCAAGCTGTTCGACGACGCTGCGGCTTTTCAATTCCGGCGGCAACACCTCCCAGGTGTAGGTTTCCATTTCAAGATGTGGGCAGATACCCGGATTTTCCGCGAGCAGATCCAGCACCGCGAGCAAATGATCATTGGTGTTTTCAAACGGTGGTTCGGTGGGGGCGTGCAACGGTACGTGAAAATGAATCCGCCATTCGGACCGGTTGGCGTCCGGGGACTGGAATCCGGCATCGGGCATCTGACTTCTGGCATCCGGGTCGGCCAGCGCGTCGGGCAGGTCATAATAAATTTTCCGGTTGCCCGCCGGGTCGCGCACGACCACCTGGTGCAGGTAAACATCGTCGGCAAACCGTTTGAGCGCCTCGCACGTTTCAACCGTGGGATGGACCTTGAGCGCGGAACTCAGGTGAATCTTGCTGATTTTGATGCCATGCTGCAACAGACACGGCAGCGCGTTTCGGGGTTCCTCAAAATTCACGGCAAAGTGGCAGGTGTCGTAATTGACCCCGAGATGTTCGGCGAGGCGGGGATCGTGCGGGTGTTCGGCGCGCAGGCGGTCGAACAGGTGAATGGTTTCGCTGCTGCTTTCCAGCAGGCACAGCGGTTCGGGTTCAAGGCCGAGGTGCAATTTTCTGCCCGTTTGTTCCTTGAGATGCGCGATATGTTCGACGCAATGCCAGAGGTTCTGGCGGATGGCTTTCAAGGCGTCGGCCTGGAGATGAAAACCCTTGAAGGAGCCGGGCAGGGTGCTGACGCTGCCCTCGACCCCGGCGGGCAACAATTTGGCCAGCAGCTCGAACAGCAGGTTGGTATAGGCCAGCCGTTCCGGTGAGGTCCAGTCCGGCAGATAAACCTGTTCCTTGACGCGCGCGCCATGAAACTGGCCGTACGGAAAACCATTGATGGTGAAAACATAACAATCCGTTTGCGTGAGCCAGCGTTGAAATTCCAGCAGGGTGCCAGGCTCGCTCAATTCGCGGGCGGCGCGATGGCCCAGGCGCAGGCCGATGGCGAACGATTTTTTGGGACAGACCCGGTCGCGCACCGCGAGCGTTTGACTCTTTAGCGAGTCCAATGTCTCACGCCACGTCTCGCCGCGATGGATGTTTGTGCAGTAGGCGAGGTGCTGGCCGTGATTGAGTCGCATAAACGGTGGTTATTGGGGTCCGCTGCAACCAGGGTTCCGGTTTACCCGACACGGTGTCCGGTTTGCGGCAGCCGCCGGAACGTCCGGTTTCCGAATGAATGGGCAGGGCCCAGGTGGCTTCGGATCCATGCTTGAAAGATGGTCCGAAATCAACGTTTGGCAAGGCGGAAACCGCCATTGACATGTTGGGCGCAAATGATTAAATTCTCACAAAACTGAAGTGACCAATCCATGTTGATTCGCATTAGTCTGATTGTGGCAATTGTCGCGGCGCTGGCCGCCGGCGCGCTGAACGTTTTTCAGGTTCGGGACAAAATTGACACCCTGATCACCCAACGCAATGATTTTCACAACGAACGGGACGAAGCCGTAACCGAGCGGGAAAGCGCAAAGAAGGAACTGGCGAAGACCAAGGATGATTTGACGCAGACGCAACAGCAATTGGCTGACACGAAATCTGACCGTGACAAAGCCGTGGCCGACGCGGCGGCCCAGGTCAAACGCGCCGATGAACTGGCGGATAAACTCACGAAAACCAGCCAGGAACGCGATGATGCGCAGAACCTGTTGGCGGCCTACAAGGCAACGGGCCTGTCAGCGGATCAAGTGGGCGGATTGAACAAGGCGCTCAAATCCACCGAAACGGCGCTGGAGGCGGTCCAGGAGGAAAATGGAGTTTTACAACGCACGGTTAACCGTTTAAGCACCCAGCTGGCCGAGCTGGTGGGGACGAACTATGTCGTCATGCTGCGCTCTGATTTGAAGGGCCGCATCCTCGCCGTGGATCCCAAATGGAATTTTGTGGTGCTGAACATTGGAGGCGACCAGGGGGTGTTGAATGATGGTGAACTGCTCGTGAGCCGTAATGGCAGACTCGTCGCGAAGGTCATTGTTCGCAGTGTTCAAAAAGACCGCAGCATCGCCAACATTGTGCCGGGCTGGCAGCTCGGTGACGTGATTGAAGGCGATGAAGTGACTCCGGCGCATCCCGCTTCTTGAGATGGGACGCCCGGCCGTCAACTGGCTTTTGCTGCTCGGGTTGGGCGCGCTTCTCTTCGGTATTACCGGCTGTGAAACCAACGAGCCCGAGAACGCTTCAGTCCGGCCGTGGAACTCGCCTCAAAGCTGGGAGGGCAATTCACCGATGCTCAACGAACAGCACCAATAGAGATCAGGGTTGCTGATCAGCCGGCAGCGTTCACCACGCGGGTCGGCGTCAGAATAAAATTCATCCGGACGTCCAGAGGTTCCACGGGAATCGCCGCCACAATTTGTTCCTCCAACGCCACGCCGCATTTGGTGCCGCGCATACCCGCCAGCAGCCGGTCGTAAAACCCTTTGCCGCGCCCCAGCCGGTGTCCACCCGGATCGAAGGCGACGCCGGGCACCAGAATCAAATCCAGACCGGCTGGCGGGATTTCGGGGCAAGTCCTGCCCGGCTCGCGAATGCCGAACCGGCCCGTCACAATTTCTCCAGGCAAATTGTGAACCCGGCACGGGACGTAATTTCGGCTATGCGGATCAAAGCGGGGCAGGGCGGCAATTTTCCCCGCGGCCAGCGCTGCCTCCAGCAACGGCCAGACATCCACTTCGTCCGGCAACGGTGCGAAAAACAGGATTGAGGCCGCTGACTTCCAAAACAGCTGTTGTTGTAAAAGCCCGCGGATTTTGGCCGAAGCCGCCGCCCGTTTTTCCAGAGAGACGTTTTTCAGGACGTTCCGGATTTCAGACCGCAGCCGGCCTTTCATTTTGTCCCATCCAGGGTTATCCGCGTTCATCCTTGGTCTGGTTTTGATTTTTTGCCCGGACAAATTGTTCATGCCATTTTTCGACCCGTTCCTTGATTTTCTTTTCCATGCCCTGCTCGGTGGGCTGGTAATAAGTCCGGTCCGCGCCCAGATAATCCTGCGCCACGAAATGTCCGGGATGGTCGTGTGCGTATTGGTAGCCCTTGCCGTGGCCGAGTCGTTTTGCCCCCTGATAATGCGCGTCGCGCAAATGTTCCGGCACCGGCAGGGTGCGGCCGGACTTCACATCTGCCAGCGCCGCGTCAATGGCGAGATACGCGCTATTGCTCTTGTTGGCGGTGGCGATGTAGATCGTCGCTTCGGCCAGCGGAATGCGCGCTTCCGGCCAGCCGATAAATTCCGACGCCGAAAGCGCGGCATTCGCCAGCACCAGGGCCATCGGGTCGGCCAGCCCGACGTCCTCGGCGGCACAAATCACAATGCGCCGCGCGATAAAACGCGGGTCTTCGCCGGCGTGAATCATCTTGGCCAGCCAGTAAAGCGCGGCGTCCGGGTCGCTGCCGCGCATGGATTTGATGAACGCGGAAATCGTGTCGTAATGCGCGTCTTCGTCATCATAGACGACCGCCTTTCGTTGAATGCTTTGTTCGGCGGCGGCCAGGTCGATGTGAATGATGCCCGTTGGGTCCGGTGCCGTCGTGAGTGCGGCGATTTCGAGCGCGTTCAGCGCCTTCCGCGCGTCGCCGTCGGAAATTTTGGCCAGATGCCGCAGGGCTTTTTCGTCGGCCTGGGTTTTCAGATAACCGAGGCCGCGTTCGGCATCAGCCAGTGCGCGCTGCAACAGCGCGAACAGTTCCGCTTCGGTCAGGGGACGCAGTTCAAAAATCTGCGAACGTGAGACCAGCGGCGAGTTGACGAAGAAAAACGGGTTGTGGGTCGTCGCGCCGATGAGCTTGACGACCCCGCTTTCGACGTCCGGCAGCAGGATGTCCTGTTGCGCCTTGTTGAACCGGTGGATTTCGTCAATGAACAGAATGGTCGGCTGGCCGGTGTTTTCCAGCCGGTTGGCGGCGGCGGCCAAAACCCGGCGCATGTCGGCCACGTTGGATTCCACGCCGCTGAGCCGCTCGAACTTGCTTTTGGTCTGCCGGGCGATGATTTGCGCCAGCGACGTCTTGCCGGTGCCCGGCGGTCCGAAAAAAATCAGCGACTGGATGCGGTCGGCTTCGATGGCCCGGCGCAGCAACTGGCCGGGAGCGAGGATGTGCGTTTGCCCGGCAAATTCGTCGAGGTGGCGCGGGCGCATCCGCGCGGCCAGCGGCTGGTTTCCGGGAAACTCCGGCCGGGGCGGAATTTCCGGCCTGCCTTCGCCCGGTGCGGCAAATAAATCATCGCGCGCCATGAACGGAAATTAACATCGGGAAATGGTTTGCCCAAAACAAAAAACCCGCCAAGAGGCGGGTTTTACCCGGTCCAGCGGCACCGGGCAGCCGTTAAAAAACCCCGCCATTGCCGTGCGCGACATTACCTTTGAACATGTTTTACAACATGCGGGGCCGCCGGGCTGTTTTCGACTTCCAATAAAGGCGTGTCGGCCACAGTCACATAAAGACCCCATTGATCGTTTTACTATGGTTCAAGGATTGCTGCTAATCACGAACAGGGCAGGGTAAATCGATATTACAATCAAAGATCAAATCCAACTGCTGACGATGGAACATCGCCCCACCTTCCGGTTTTCTCAAGAAATATTTTGTGAATTTTTTGTGTCGCGTGAAGGCTGGCCGGACCCGCCGGGAAGGCCGGTCACGGCGGTGTGGTTTTCTGATCCAGGCAGTCCCGGACGGCTTGCGCGAGCTGGTGCGGGTGATAGGGCTTCTGCAGAAAGTTGCCGTCGCGAATCAACGTGGGATCCTTGCCCAGGATGTCGGTGCTGTAGCCGCTGGTATAAATCACCTTCAATTGCGGTTGCTCGGATTTCAACTGTTGGGCCAGATCGTAGCCGGTTACGCCGTCGGGCATGACAATGTCCGTGAGCAGCAATTGAATTTCGTTCCGGTGCTTCTGCCATACCGCCAGCGCGGCAACTCCGGATTCCGCCTCCAAAATGGTATAACCGCAGCGCTGGAGCAGGTTGCCGACCAGGTGGCGCACCGCCGATTCGTCTTCGACCAGCAGGATGGTTTCGTGGCCGCCGGGCAGTTTTGAGGTGGCGGCCACGGCTGCGGGTTTGGCGGGTGTGCCCTTGGCCGCCGGCAAGTGAATGCAAAACGTGGCGCCCTGACCCGCCTGGCTGGTCACCGTGACCCAGCCACGATGTTGCTCGACAATGCCGTAAACAGTGGCCAGGCCGAGCCCGGTGCCCTTGCCGGTTTCCTTGGTGGTAAAAAATGGTTCAAAGATGTGCGGAAGCGTTTCCGGAGAAATGCCGCAGCCGGTGTCGCTGACTATCAGGCGCACGTACCCGCCGGGTGATTCGCCGGCGGGCAATAACGGATTGTCCGCATCGAGATTATCCACCGAGGTGGAGATCAGCAACTGGCCGCCGGCGGGCATGGCGTCGCGCGAGTTGACGGCCAGATTCAGCAGGACCTGTTCAATCATGCCGGCGTCGGCGGAAATGACCGCCAGTTTGGGGGCATATTCGGTTCGCAGCGTGATGTCTTCACCCAGGATGCGTTGCAGCATCTTGGTCATGTTTCCGACGACCTCGTTGAGATCGAGTTCGACCATCTGCAGGGTATGTTTGCGGCTGAACATGAGCAGTTGGCGGGTCAGGCTGGCGGCGCGTTCCGCGGCCTGGACGATCTGGTGCGAACAGCCCGACCGTTCCCCGGCATTCAGTTGCGGGTTCAACAGCAGGGACGCGTTGCCCTGAATCACGGTGAGGAGGTTGTTGAAATCGTGCGCCACGCCGCCGGCCAGCAGGCCGATGGCTTCCATCTTTTGCGATTGGCGCAATTGCGTTTCGAGTTTCTGGCGTTCGTCTTCGGCCTTTTTCTGTGCGGTCACGTCCCGCGTCAACGCCAGGACAAATTCAACCTTGCCGGTCGCGGAACGTTCAGGCATCAGCCGCACTTCGAGATGGCGGGATCCATTCGACGCCGGCATTTCAAATTCGAAGCTCTGGGGCCTGCCCGTGTCAAAAACCGCCTGGGTGGCCGCATTCCACTCGGCTTGAGCCGGCAGGTTCAATTCCCCGTTGGTCCGGCCCAGGATGCCGGAGGCGGGCTGGCGCAACGCCTCTTCCAGGGTGCGGTTCACGTAGACGAACCGGAATTCATGATCAATCCGCGCAACCGAGTCCGGTACATTGTCGGCCAGGGCGCGATAGGATTCCTCCCGCGTACGCAGCTTTTCCTTTGCCTGCAGCCGGTTTTCCTCAATCCCGATGGCCGCGGCGATGATGGTGATGATTCTCCGGTCCTCGGTATCCGGTTCAAAATCCTTTTCAAACACGACACACAGGGAACCCACCGCTTCTTTGGAAAAGAGAACAGCTTTGCCAACATAGGTTTTGAGATGATAAAGGGCGACGTTGGAATCGGATTTGAAATAGGGGGTTTCCGGCAGGTTTCTGACGATGAAGAGATCCTCGCTCCCTTTGCGGATGACGTCGTAACAGATGTGACCTTCCGGTTTGTCCCGGGACACAAAATCCGGCGGTGTGTTCCACTGGCCAATCGAGCAGAGCAGGCCGCCTTCCAGCCGGTTGTAAAGCGCGCAGGTCGCCCCCAGCAATTCGCCGCACAGGGCCGTCATGTGGTTTATGTTTTCAACCGGGTCGGTGCCGAAACTGAGGAAACAATCCGTCAGCCGCTTCAAACGATGCTCCTTGCGTTTGTGGTCGGTGGTGTCGCGCACGAAGGCCACGTGCAATTCCGCCTTGTCCAGCCAGATGTGTTTGGCGGACACCTCGACGGGAAACACCGTGCCATCCTTGCGGCGGTGCGAGGTCTCAAACAGACGCCAGCTGACGCGGGGTTCCTTTTGGAACTCCTCCCATTGCGCCCGCCACCGTTCCTTGGAAAACACCGGATCGATGTCCCACAACTGGAGCTTCAGCAATTCCTCCCGGGTGTAACCCAGCGAACGACAGGCCTGGTCGTTGACATAACTGAAGCCCGCGTCGGAGTTCATCCAGAAAATCGCATCCGACGCCTGCTCGATGGAAAATCGAAACTGACGCAGTTCCTCCTCGTGCTGCTGGCGTTCGGTCATATCCCGCGCCAGGGCCAGATAAACCCGCTGGCCGCCCAGATCAAAACAGCCGATCCGGACTTCCACGGGAAAATTGGTTCCATTCCTTCGCCGGTGCCGTCCGTTCCAGGTCAACGCTTCGCCAGGTTGAATCCGGTCCCACATGGACTGTGCCCCGGCCAGGTTGGTATCCTGCTCAATATCGAGCACGTTCATCTGGAGCAGTTTTTCCTTCGCATAGCCCAGGCTTTCGCCGGCGCGGCGGTTGGCATCGAGAATCCTCCCTTGCCGGTCATGCACAAAAAATGCGTCCACCGCCTGCTCCACCAGTGCCTGGAATCGCTCGTCGCTTTCCGACAGGGCGGCTTCCGCCTGCTTGCGTTCCGCGGCCTCCGTTTCCCAGTGCCGCAGTCGGTTTCGTAAGGTGAGGAAAAGCAACCCGGCGGTGACGACCACAAATGCCCAACCTTTGTAGATTTCCAGGTCGCTGCGGATGCCTGGATCGGCGACGAAGGCAATCAAGGCCCGGCCGGACAGCAGTATCCAAATGCCGGCCACCAGCGCATAAATCAAGCTGGTGCGGAAGGCTAATCGTGCCGAGGGGCTTCGCATCAGCGGTTATCCCCTCCGGCACGCCCGGTGGGGCATACCATCACGACGCATGGACCATTCATCAGCAACCGGGCATTGCTCATACCATCCAGTTCGTTATTTGAAAAAAAACACTTTAGCCTATCTCTGTCAAATCTGTTACGCCGTATTTTGCATTATATTACGCAATATTTGCCGAAACCGCGGCGGATACCGGCGTTCAGGGGTTCGAATCGGCGTTCTCAGGGAAAACTTGCACTCGCTTTGGGCCGGGACTTTTTCTTAAAATATCGCTCCGGTTCAATTCCAATGATGACGTCCGCGCACATCCGCCAGTCGTTCCTCGACTTTTTCAAGTCGAAGCAGCACACCATTGTGCCGTCCTCGTCGCTCCTGCCCGATTCGCCAAACCTGCTGTTCACCAACGCCGGCATGAACCAGTTCGTGCCGATTTTTTTGGGACAAACCCAGTGTCCCTATCAGCCGGGCCGGGCCGCTGACACCCAGAAATGCATCCGCGCCGGCGGCAAGCACAACGACCTCGAGGATGTCGGACTCGACACCTATCACCACACGTTCTTTGAGATGCTCGGCAACTGGAGCTTTGGCGATTATTTCAAAAAGGAGGCGATTGACTGGGCCTGGAAACTGGTGGTGGAGAAATGGAAGTTTCCGGCGGAGCGACTTTACGCGACGATTTACAACCCCGACAAATCCAAAAACGACCCTTCCGCGCGCGACGAGGAGGCCTGGAATTATTGGGCCGAAAAATTCCGCGCCGCCGGCCTCGACCCCGCCGTTCACATTGTCCATGGCGGCAAAAAGGACAACTTCTGGATGATGGGCGAAACCGGCCCGTGCGGTCCGTGCTCCGAATTGCACGTGGATCTCACGCCCACCGGCGACACCAAGGGCAGCCTGGTGAACCAGGGCGACGCCCGCTGCATCGAAATCTGGAACCTGGTCTTCATCCAGTTCAACGCGAATCCCGACGGCAGCTTCAGCCCGCTGCCCGCCCGGCACGTGGACACCGGCATGGGTTTTGAACGTGTCACCAGCATCATCCAGGGCACCAAGGGTTTTAAGGATTTTGCCCACGCCAAGATCTCCAACTACGAAACTGATATTTTCCGTCCGATTTTTGACACGCTGGAAAAATTGAGCGGAAAGAAATACGGCAGCACGTTGCCCGGCGATGCCATCGCTGATAGCGAATCCGACGAGCCGCTAAAATCCTCCGGCGAAGCGCGGGGAAATATCATTGAAGTCGATGCCGAAGAGCTCGGCGCGCATTCCAGTTCGCCGTGCGATGATGAAGATGATTTTCCCGTCGTCATGCCAGGCGCGGAACAAATCCAGCTCGACATCGCCTTCCGCGTGATTGCCGACCACATCCGCACGCTCAGCTTCGCGATTGCCGACGGCATCCAGCCATCGAACGAAGGACGCGGATATGTGCTGCGTCGCATCCTGCGCCGGGCCGTGCGTTACGGTCGCACGCTCGACTTCAAGGAGCCCTTTTTCTACAAGCTCGTGGACGTGCTCGCCGACACGATGGGCGACGTCTTTCCTGAAATCCGCGCCCGGAAAAAGCAAGTGCAGGAAGTCATCCAACGAGAGGAAGAGGCGTTTAACAAGACGTTGGATCTTGGAATCATCCTATTTGGCGAGATGGAATCCCTCATTAAAATGGAACGTGGGAAAGTTCTTAAGGGTGAATTTGCTTTCAAACTCTACGACACCTACGGTTTCCCGCTCGACCTGACCGAGTTAATGGCACGTGAACGCGGTTTAACCGTGGACACGGCTGGCTTTGAAAAGTTGATGGAAGAGCAGCGCACCCGCGCCCGCGCGGCGCAGAAGAAGGAAGTCATTTCGCTTTCGCAAATCGAGACCACCACGCCGACGAAGTTCATTGGTTTCGACCAGTTGGAGACGCCGGCCATGGTGCTCGAAGTCGTGTCGCTCAAGGACAAGACCGCCGTCATTCTCGATACTTCAGCCTGTTATGCCGAGATGGGCGGCCAGGTCGGCGACACCGGTGAAATCATTGCAGGCGCCGAGGTAACGAGGCGACCCTCCGTTGCCGCCGCCGAATCCGCCTCTTCACGTCGGCACCTACAAGTCACGAATACGCAAAAATCCGGGAATGCCTGGCTGCATTTTGTTCATGGAGAAAACCTTCCCGCCATTGGCGATGAAGTTGTTCTTCGCGTTGACCAACCCCGCCGCAACGCCATTCAACGTCACCACACCGTTACCCATTTGCTGCACTGGGCACTCCATGAAGTCGTGAACAAGGATGCTTCGCAGAAGGGCTCGTTCGTCGGTCCGGACAAATTGACCTTTGATTTCAACAGTGTGCCGCTCACGCCGCAACAGATCGCCGACATCGAAAAGCTCGTCAACGAACGCATCCTGGAGAATGCCGGCGTAAGCTGGACGGAAGTGCCCTATGCCGGCGTGAAATCGCGCAAGGATGTAATGCAATTCTTCGGCGACAAATACGGCGACACCGTCCGCGTGGTCCAGATTGGCGGTGGAGCAGGGGAGTTGAATGGTTATTCGATGGAGCTCTGCGGCGGCACGCACACGCGCGCGACGGGCGAGATTGGTTTGTTCCGCATTGTGGGTGAAAGCGCGATCGCCGCCGGTGTCCGGCGCATTGAAGCCGTTGCCGGCCTGGAAGCCTATCGCAAGGCCGCCGATGAAGTGCAGCTGATTAAATTGCTGGCGGGCAAGGTCAATTCACCCGTGCATGAACTGGAAAAGAAAATCGAGTCGCTGCTCGAACACCAGAAGGCGGTGGAGAAACAGCTCAAGTCGGCGCAGCAACGCGAAGCTTCCAATGCCGCCAGCCGTTTGCTCGAGGAGATAAAAACCATCAACGGGATTCCTGCCATCATCCACAATTTGGGCGCGGTGGATGGCGATTTTCTCCAGTCCGTTGCCGATGCATTGAAGGCGAGTTTCCAGGGCGTCATTGTGCTCGGCGGCGGTTCGCAAGCGGGCAACGTGGCGCTCATTGCGGCGGTCACGCCCGATTTCGTGGGGAAGGTTCAGGCCGGCAAAATCATTCAGCAGATTGCGCCGCTGGTTGGTGGCAAAGGCGGCGGGAAACCGGATAACGCCCGGGGCGGCGGCAAGGACGCCGGCAAACTGGATGAAGCCCTGGCAAAAGTAAAAACGCTGCTTGAGTGAAGCGGACACCGCAACGGCGGGTCCACTCATTGGCGGTACAAAGAGGCCGTCAGCCGAACCGGTTTCGCAAACTGACCAGCTGGTCGCTCAAGGCTTTCGGCAGTTTCCCGCCGAACTTCGCGTAATTCACGGCCACGTCTTTGATTTCCTCCTTCCAGCCGGCCGCGTCCACCGCGAGCAATTGCTGGAGATCGTTGGCCGGAAGGTTCAATCCCGAAAGGTCGAGCGCGTCCGGCGCGGGCAGATTTCCAATCGGTGTCTTATGCGCCCGGCCGATGCCTTCGACCCGGTCGCAAATCCATTTGAGCACCCGGCTGTTTTCACCGTAACCGGGCCAGAGCCATTTGCCGGTCGCGTCCTTGCGAAACCAGTTTACCGAGTAAACCTTTGGCAGTTTGTCGCGGTCGGTGCGTTGCGCGAAGGAGAGCCAGTGGGCAAAGTAATCGCCCATGTTGTACCCGCAGAACGGCAGCATGGCGAAGGGATCGCGGCGCAGCACCCCGGCCTGGCCGAGCGCAGCGGCGGTGGTTTCCGAACCGCAGGCCGAACCCATGAACACCCCGTGCTCCCAATCAAAGGCCTCGCTGACGAGCGGAATCGTGTGCGGCCGGCGGCCGCCGAACAAAATCGCCGAGAGCGGCATGCCTTCGGGATTCTGCCAGTCGGGATCAATGACCGGGCATTGCGACGCGGGCGCGGTAAAACGTGAATTCGGGTGCGCGCCCTTCTTTCCGCTGCCGGGCGTCCATTCATTGCCCTGCCAGTCAATGCCCTTGGCCGGCGCCGGCACGCCCATGTCTTCCCACCAGACATCATTGTCCGGCGTCAGCACGACGTTGGTAAATATCGTGTTTTTGGCGCAGGCCGCCAGCGCGTTGGGATTGGATTTCGCGGAAGTGCCCGGTGCCACGCCGAAAAAGCCGGTTTCCGGGTTCATGGCGTAAAGCCGTCCGTCTTTGCCGATGCGAATCCAGGCGATGTCGTCGCCCAGCGTGGTGACCTTCCAGCCCGGCACCGTCGGCAGCATCATGGCCAGGTTGGTTTTTCCACAGGCGCTCGGAAAGGCGGCGGCGAAGTAATATTTTTTGCCCGGGGGCGACGTCAGGCAAAGGATGAGCATGTGTTCGGCCATCCAGCCTTCCTTCCGGGCCACGGTGGAGGCGATGCGCAGCGCGAGGCATTTTTTGCCCAGCAACGCGTTGCCGCCATAACCGGAGCCGTACGACCAGATGGAAGGTTCGTCGGGAAAATGAACGATGTATTTGTTTTTGGGGTCGCCTTCGCAGGGCCACGCAACGTCCTTTTGCCCGGGTGACAGCGGCGCGCCCACCGAGTGCATGCAGGGAATGAACGTGCCGTTCACGCCCAGCTTGTCCAGCACGGCTTGGCCCATGCGCGTCATGATGCGCATGTTGACCACCACGTAAGGCGAATCGGTGATTTCGATGCCGATTTTGCAGATGGGTGAATCCAACGGCCCCATGGCGAATGGAATCACATACAGCGTCCGGCCCTTCATGCAGCCCTTGAACAGGCCGAGCAGCGTTTTCTTCATCGCGGCCGGTTCGGCCCAATTATTGGTCGGCCCGGCTTCGTCTGCGGTTTGGGAGCAGATGAACGTCCGGTCTTCCACGCGGGCCACGTCGCTCGGGTGCGAGCGCGCCAGATACGAGCCCGGGCGCTTCTTGGGGTTGAGCTTGATGAACGTGCCGCTCTTGACCATCAAATCGCATAACGTCTGATTTTCCGCCTCCGAACCATCGCACCAATGGAGGCGCTCCGGCTGGCAGAGTTCGGCCATCGATTTAACCCAATTGAGAACCTTTTGATTCGAGGTGTGTGGTTTGCCGTATGTTTTGCTCATGGATGTCGTGCGTTGCTTCAGCCGCGGTTATCGCCGCAAATTGCCAGAGACGCACGGGTTTGAACAGTTCAATTTGATTTTTATGCGCCCCTTTTGCATCGCGCCGCCTCCGGCGATATGTTAAAACCGATTGGCCATGAGTTCGCCGTCCATCAACCGCGCTGACCGGCACGAGGCCGACCCCTGTCTCGCGCGTTCGGTCGTGGACACGCTGGCCGCGGAGCCGACGCTGGAGGCGGTGACCATTGACCGCGCGCACCAGAAAATCTCCGTGGCCACGCTGGGCCGCGCCGATGTGGCCAGGCTCACGGAGCGCATCACGACCCAGTTTCAGGCTGCCCAAACCGTCGAGGCCGGACGCGCCTGTTCGTTGTTGAGCGGCGCGGGCGATTGTTTCACGTGCGACACCCCGTTGTCCGAGGCTGAACGCAAAAGAATCACGATCCAAAACGACGGCCCGACCACGACCATCGCCCGCGTCACGTGCCCGACCGCGCCGAAATTCTGGCGCTGGCGGGACATGCCGTTTCCGAAGGTCGTTCCCCGCGACGTCGAATTTCTTGAACACGTCGGAGAGATTGACGAATGGAAAACCCAGCTGGCCGCCGCGATTTTGTGCGGCGTATTCGGGTTGGCCGGGTTCTTCCTCGGTCGATTTGGTCTGCCCACCCCGGCCATTGTCAGTTTTGTGGCGGCCTGCCTGGCGGGCGGCTTTTACCCGGCGGAAGAGGTTTGGGAACGGCTGCAGAAGCGCACGATTGACGTGCATTTCCTCATGCTTTTTGTGGCGGCCGGCGCCGCCTCCATCGGCGCCTGGGCGGAAGGCGCCACGTTGCTGTTTCTATTTTCGCTCTCCGGCGCGCTCGAACATTACGCGCTCGGCCGCACGCAGAAGGAAATCCGCTCGCTGTTTCGCGACACGCCGAAGGTCGCCACGGTGATTGACGCCCGGGGAGCGGAACGCGAGGTCAAAGTCGAACAACTCAATCGGGGGATGCGCCTGCTCATCAAACCCGGCGCGCAATTTCCCGTGGACGGAGAAATTGCCAGGGGCAGCACGGCCGCGGACGAATCGAATCTCACCGGCGAAGCCACGCCCGTGGAAAAAAAAGTCGGCGACAATGCGCTGGCCGGGACCATCAATTTGTGGGGCGCGGTCGAAGTGGTGGTCACCCGGCCGGCCGCCGAAAGCTCGCTCCAAAAAATCATCACCCTCATCCGCGAGGCGCAGCAGCAAAAAGCGCCGGCGCAGGTGTTCGCCGACCGGTTCAGCACCTATTACACCTACGGCGTCATCGGCCTGTCGTTCGCGATGTTTTTCGTGTGGTGGCTCGGTTTTGGGCTGGCGGCATTCAAATCCACAATCGAATCGCACAGCGCCTTTTATCGCACCATGACGTTGCTGGTGGTGTCTTCCCCGTGTGCGCTCGTGCTTTCCATTCCTTCGGCGGTGCTCGCGGCCATCGCCTGGGGCGCGCGGCACGGCATCCTGTTTCGCGGCGGCGCGGCGGTGGAAAAGCTCGCCGAGGTCAACGTGGTTGCGCTCGACAAAACCGGCACGCTCACCACCGGCGAATTGCGCGTGGAAACCGCCGAGAGTTTTCCGCCCGGACGCGAAAGCGAAATCGTGCAGCTTGCGTATTCGCTGGAAAAACTTTCGACGCATCCGCTGGCCCGCGCCATCACGCGCCACGGCAAGCAGCACGGGTTGGGAGTCATTGAGTTCCCGCAGTTTGAATCCGTCACCGGCGAAGGCTTGAAAGCGCGTCATGCCGGCCAGGAAATTTTTCTCGGCAAACGCGAATGGGTTGAATCGCAGGTTTGCCCGGCTGGATTTGCCGCACCGCAATCCGGCGCCGGCACGTCCGAGGTCTGGGTCGCCGCCGGCGATCTGCTCGGACGCGTGATCTTGCGCGATGACATCCGCCCGCAATCCGCCTCGGTTATTGAGGAATTGCGCGGCGAAGGGCTGCGCAGCGTGGTATTGACCGGCGACCGCAAGGCTGCCGCCGATCATTTGCGCTCGGATTTGAACCTGGATGACGTGCGGGCGGAGTTGAAGCCGGAGCAGAAAGTCGCCGCCATCCAGGAATTGAGCGAACAAGGAAAGCGGGTGGCGATGATTGGCGATGGCGTGAATGACGCGCCCAGCCTCGCCGCGGCTTATATTGGGGTGGCGATGGGCGCGCGCGGTTCGGACGCCGCACTGGAGCAGGCCGACGTGGTGCTGATGCACGACAAGCTTGAGAATTTTCTCGCTGCGTTCCGTTTGAGCCAGCGGGCCCGGCGCGTCATCCGGCAAAATCTGGTCATTTCGCTCGGCACGGTGGTGGTGCTGGTATCGTTCGCCATGCTCGGAAAAATTCCGCTGACCATCGGCGTGGTCGGCCACGAAGGCAGCACGGTGGTGGTGGTGATGAACAGTTTGCGATTGTTGTTTGGCGGGGCATCGGCGAATAAAAAGGCATGAACGCGCGCGAATATGTCTCCCAATTTGAGCAGCTGATCAAAAAGGGCAGGTCGCTGCGCCCCGAAAAAATTGCCCGACCGGCGCGGTCCCGGATTCCGTCCGGCGCGCCCAAGGCTTTGATTTTTTCGCCGCATCCGGACGATGAATGCATCGTCGGTGGGCTGGCCTTGCGGCTGTTGCGCGAAGCCCAATGGAACGTCATCAACGTGGCGGTGACGCTGGGCAGTCAGCAGGGCCGGCGGGCGGCCCGGCGGCGTGAATTACGCGACGCCTGCAAGTCGCTGGGCTTTGGTTTGATTCTGCCCCGGGAACAGGGTTTGGAGCAAATCACTCTTGAATCACGAAAACAAAACCGGACCCATTGGAACGCGGCGGTCAAAATCATCGCCCGGATTCTCTCGGAACAGCGTCCGCGCATCATTTTTCTGCCGCACGGGAACGACTGGCATCCGGCGCACGTCGGCACGCATTTTCTGGTTCTGGACGCGCTCAAGACCCTGCCCGTCAGCTTTCAATGCCACGTCGTTGAGACGGAATTTTGGGGGCAGATGACGGACCCCAATTTGCTGGTTGAATTGGGTGTTGCCGAGGTTGGCGATCTGGTCGCGGCGCTGACGTGCCACGCGGGTGAGGTGCGGCGCAATCCGTATCACGCCCGGTTGCCGGCCTGGCTGGTTGACAACGTGCGGCGGGGTGCGGAACTTGTCGGCGGGCCGGGCGGGGCGGCGCCGGATTTTCTGTTCGGCGCGCTTTACCGGTTCCAAAAATGGTCGCAGGGCCGGTTGGCCCGGGTCCGGCGCGGGCCGGGATTTTTGCCGCGGGTGGTGAATGCGGCGAAGCTCGTGGGATGAAACCAGTTCAGGCGCGCGAACGTTTTGCGTATCTGCGTGTCCGATGAATTAAATGAAAACCAAATACAAACGGATTCTGGGAGCACTGATCGTGGTCTTTGTGCTGTTGCAATTTACCAATCCGGCGCGCACGAATCCGCCGGTGATACATGATTTTCTGGCCGCCACCATGCCGCCGCCGGACATCAACGGGATGTTCCACCGGGCGTGTTACGATTGTCATTCCTATGAGACCAAATGGCCGTGGTACAGCCATATCGCGCCGGTGTCCTGGCTGATTGTGGACGATGTGGAGGGCGGCCGCCGGCACGTGGATTTCTCCAACTGGCCGGTGAACGATCCGGCGCGCGCCGCGAAGCGTCTGGAAGACGCCAGCGAAGAGCTGGGTTACAACGAAATGCCGCCGGCCAAATACAAACTGATCCATGTGGGCGCCCGGCTCACCGCCGCCGAACGCCAGCAATTGATTCAGTGGCTCGATCAGGAGGCCAAACACTTGAAAGCCATCGCCGCTTCGGGAAATTAATTTCATGTTACACAGTGAACTGGTTCCGGCCCGGGAAAAAAGTTCCCGGCGTTTGATGGTGATGTTGCACGGCCTGGGTGACAGCATCGAAGGTTACCGCTGGCTGCCGGAGGCGATGGGCCTGCCCTGGCTGAATTTTCTGCTGGTCAACGCTCCGGATCAATACTACGGGGGGTTTTCGTGGTTTGATTTGAATGACATCCTGCCCGGCGTGCAGCGCAGCCGGGAATTGCTTTTTGAGCTGCTCGATGATTTGCGCGCGCGTGGATTCCCGGCGGAACAAATCACCCTGGGCGGTTTCTCGCAGGGCTGTTTGATGGCCGCCGAGGTCGGTTTGCGTTATCCCCACCGGCTGGCGGGCGTGGTTGGCATCAGCGGCTGGGTGTGCGAGCCGGAAAAATTGGTCAAGGAACTGCCACCGGTGGCCCGGCAACAACGGCTGCTGCTGACGCATGGCACAGCCGACCCGATGGTGCCGATTGCCCAGGTCCGCCCGCAAATCCCGCTCCTCCAGGCCGCGGGCCTCAACGTGGCCTGGCGTGAATTTGCCAAGGCCCACACGATGATTGAGGAGGAAATCGCCGTGATCCGCGATTTTGTAAGCGCCGGATACGGGGAAGGCAGAAGGCAAAAGGAAAAATGAAGAAACTTTTTTGCGCGCAGCGCCTGATTTCATTTCTTCATTCTGCCTTCGCCCTTCTGTATTCCCTAGACTTCCACTTCGCGGTGCGCGCCGGGAATCCAGATTTGTTCCGGGCGCGGCTGGCCGGCGGTTTCCCAATCCATGGCGCGGCTGACGATGGTCCGCATTTGGGCAAACCACCAGCTGGCGCGGGCACGCCGGTCGCGGGTGACGGGATGTCCCGTCCCATTCAGCTGCAATTTATTGCCGTGGATGCCGAGTTCGAGTTGTTCGTTGTTCATAGCTTGCCTTTCATTTTTGACGGCATCCTAGCGGGTGGGGTTGGACAATGGCTGTCCAACCCAGAAGAAAAAATTCCAAGCTCAAAGGCTCGAAATCGGGCGGTGAAGGGGAAAAACAGCCAATTATTGCTGAAGGGTGACAATGTCGCCGGGTTGCAGCGGCACATCCTGACCTTGCAGCAAATCCTGTGGATCAATCCGGGTCGTCTGGCCCTGGCGCGTCAGAATGATTTGCCTCGGATTATCGGAACCGGTGTAATTGGCGGTGATGATTGCCTGGGATAGTGTCAGGTCGTTGGTCCACGTCACCTCGGAGTTTTGCACCGGCCCGATCACCGTCACGCTGTTACGTTGCCTAGCCGCCAGGCTGGCAAACGCATCTCTTTGCCCGGCAATATAAGCGGATTGTGCCTGGACTTCGGCCTGGGACTGCGTGGTGCAGCCGGTCAGAAATACTCCCATCAGGAACGAAGCGGCCAATGCTCCACCGACGCAAACAAATTTTTGACACCGGTCCATCGGGTTACGGTTTCTTGGTCTTGAGGATCTTCCCGAATTCACCCTCGACCGGTTCGATTTCGATCCGCCCGCCTTCGGTCGCGTCCGGGGCTTTGGTTTTCTTTTCCGCTTTTGGCGTGATGGCGACGGCCGGCAGCGTGGCGGCGGGAAGGGATTCGGACGGTTCGCTGTCGGGCGGTTCCGCGCCCTGGCCGGGGATGAAGAAATTGGTCCGGGTTTCCAGCCATTTGGCATAGCGCTGGAAGGTCCACATGCCGTGGTCGGCGCCGGTTTCGATGGCCGTGATGACCTTGAAAAATTCGCGGGTCCGGACGAAATTTTTCACGGCATGGGTCGCCATCAGGATTTCACATTCGGGGACGGCGATGTTCAAATCCTGCCGGAAGCGGAGCCGTTGGGAGACCGCCGCGACGAGGCAATCGGACAGTTGCGCGCAGACGGCGCTTTGAATTTCCGCCGGAAAAGCCGCAGCCACGCGTTGCAGCGCCTCGGCGCAGCTGGAGGAATGGACGGTGGCCAGGACGAGGTGGCCGGTTTCCGACGCACTCAAGGTGAGGCGCATGGTTTCCGGGTCCCGCATTTCGCCGACCATCAGCACGTCCGGGTCCTCCCGCAGGGCGTCCAGCAGGGCCTGCTCGAAACTGGGTGTGTCGCGGCCGACCTCACGCTGGCGGATGTAGGCGCGGCGCGGGCGAAACGTGTATTCGATGGGGCTTTCGACCGTCACGATGTGCCGGGTCTCGGTGAGATTGATTTCCTGGATCAAGGCCGCCAGCGTCGAGGATTTGCCGCTGCCGGTGGGGCCGCAGATGAGAATCAGGCCGTGGGTGTTTTTGACGAGCTTTTTCAGGTCGGGATGCAGGTTGAGCTTTTCCACCGTGGCTTGAAAGGAACTGAGCAGGCGGATGGCCAGGCCGACGCCGCGCGAGGTTTGGAGCACGTTGATGCGGCAGCGGACGCCGCGGATGGTTTTGGACAGGTCAAAGGAGCGCCGCTCCAGAAAAACCGGCCACTGGTTTTCGCCGATGAGGTTTCGCGCCGCTTCCAGCAGCAGTTTGGGGGCAATGGGTTCGCCCTGCACCCGCAACGCGCCGCGCACGCGCACCGCCGCCGGCATGCCGGCTTCCAGGTGCAAATCACTGGCGCCGCTGCCCGCCGCCGATTCAATCAACGATTCTATTTCCATGCGATTTCACCTGCTTAAGCAACACTGGTGCCATCAAAAAGTTCTAGGATTGGGTGACGGAATTTTTCCAGGCCGCCACGGCGCGCTTGATTTCCCCCGCGCAATCCGCCCGGGGCTTCACAAACCGCGGTGTGAACCAGGGGAACATGCCAATCAAATCGGACGTCACCAGAATCTGGCCGTCACAATCGTCGCCGCTGCCGATGCCGAGGGTGGGAATGGAAATTCGTTGAGTCAGTTCCCGCGCGACCGGCGGCGTCACAATTTCCAGCACCACGGCGAAGGCGCCCGCAGCGGCCAGCGCTTCCGCATCCGCAAAGAGTGCCTCGCGTTCGGATTCAGTGCGGCCCTTGATTTTGTAGCCGCCTTCCTCGCGGACGTGTTGGGGCTGCATGCCCAAATGGCCGCAATAGGGAATGCCCGCGGCGACCATGACCCGGACCTGTTCAATGATCGAACGGCCGCCTTCGGCTTTCACGGCGTCCGCGCCGGCCGCGACGAGCCGGCGGGCATTGGTCACCGCGTCCGCCGCGGTTTCATAGCTTCGGTAGGGCAGATCCGCGGCCAGCAGCGCGCGCGGTCGGGCGCGGGCGGCGGCCCGCACGTGATGTTCCATGTCCGCCATCGTCACGTGGGTGGTGTCGGGATAACCCAGCACGACCATGCCCAGCGAATCGCCGACGTGGATGAAGGGGATGCCCGCTTCATCGAGCAGTTTCGTCATGGGAAAATCGGAAGCGGTCAGCGCGGCAATTTTTTCGCCGCGGCGTTTCATCGCGCGAATCGTTTCCGCAGTGACTTTTTCGGAACTCATCGGCGGCTGAAACTTCCGAGTAATTCCTCCGGGGATGCCGTGGCGGTGCCAAGTTTGCCGACGACGACGCCTGCGGCATGATTCGAGAGGACGGCGGCTTCCGGCGGTGATGCCCCGGCGGCAACCGCGAGCGTGAAGGTGGCGATGACCGTGTCGCCGGCGCCGGAAACATCGAACACCTCCTGGGCCACCGTCGGAATGTGAAACGGTTTTTGGCCGCGCTGGCAGAGCAGCATGCCGAGTTCGCCGAGCGTGATGAGCAGCACCGCCGGACGGAGTTCGTTGAGCAAACGTTCGGCGGCGAGCATGAGGTTTTTGTCCGCCAACGGATTCGCATGACGCGTTTCGTCCTGTAAATTTGCGAGTTCGAAGGTTTCCTTGCGATTGGGCGTGATGAGCGAAAGGCCGGCCAGATTCAAATGATGGACCGGTTTGGGGTCGAGGCTCAACCAGACGCCACGGGCGCGGCAGAGCAGCTTGATTTCATTGAGCAACGGCTGGGTGATGACACCTTTGCCATAATCGCCAATGATCACGGCGTTTGCCCGGGGCAGTTTGGATTTGATTCCCGCCAGCAAACGGCCGGTCAGACGCGCGTCCAGGCCATCGCGCGTTTCGCGGTCGATCCGGACGACCTGTTGCTGCTGTGCGACAATGCGGGTTTTGACGCTGGTGTGGCGCGCGGCATTGGCCATCAGCCCGTCGCATTGGATGTCCTGCCCGGCGAGAAGTTTTTTCAAACGCCGGCCGTTTTCGTCCCGGCCGATCAAGCCAAAAAGTTCCGCGGGCACGTTGAGCGCGGTCAGATTGCGCGCGACGTTCGCCGCGCCGCCGGGCATGAAGCTTTCGCGTTCAAATTCCACGACGGGCACCGGCGCCTCGGGGGAGATGCGCGAGACCCCGCCCCAAATGAACTGATCCAGCATCACGTCGCCGACCACCAGGACGCGGGTTCTGGTGGCAGCGGCCAGCAATTTCCGGACGCGCTCAACCGATGGCATGGTGTGATTCACAGCCATGTTTTAACCCGTATTGGCCGGTGAAGGAAACAAAGAATTGAAAGCCGCCGGGGCGGGACGATTTCCGCGCCGGCATTCAAAACCATCCTGCGAAGGGGCCAGCCGTTTCGATCCGGTTTAGAAACTCCAGGTCAGACTGATGGTCAGGGAATGGCTGTAAAAGCCGCTTTCTTTGAAGTGATAAGTAGTTGGAAGCGCCGCCCCGGCGGTGAGCACGGAGTGCCAGCTGGGGTCCGTCGTGCCAAGGAATTCGTAGGCAATGCCCAAGGACGCATCTGGGAACAACTGGTATTTCAAACCGACCTCGGCCTGATAGGTGAATACAAAGGCGCTGTCCATGAAGCCCGAGTGAGCCCGGTGGTACGAAAGGATGGAGGCCGCGCCGCCAGCGCCGGCAGCCACGTAAGGAATCAAATCGCCCTTGAGCGGAACCTTGTAGACAATATTCACGAGCAGGGGAACCGTGTAGGTGTCAAAACTCTGGTTGAGCGGATAAGGCTGATTCAAGGAAACGCCAGCGATTGAATCCAGGGAATTCCAAATCACACCCGTATCAAATTCCGCCGCCCAGGACGGGTTGATATTGTAACCCACCACCACATCCGCCCGAACTCCGAGATTAAACTTTGCACTGCCACTCGAAGTCACGTTGGTGGTCGTATTGACCAGTGATTGATTCAAAGTCGTGCTCTGTTGGTACGAACCACCGAAATCAAGATGAGTGTAGAGATTTTGCGTCCAATCTTCCGGGCCTTCCGACTGATCTTGCAGACTCTCCGTCTGATAGTCTGATGGCGGCGGTTGCGTCGGGTTTTGGGGAACCTGCGGCTGAATGTTCTGCGGAACCTGCGTCGCGGTCTGAGGGACCTGCGGCTGAGTATTCTGCGGAACCGGCGGCTGGACTTCTGGACGTTGGGTCTGGACTTGGGGATTATTTGTCCAAGCTTGCGGTTCTTTCGTCCAATCCTGTCCAAATCCAGCGAGAGTGGACATGACGAGAACGGCACCGGCAAAGGTGATTGAACGAACGTTCATATGCATCGCGCAACAATAGCAACTCTAATGCCATGACATTCTTTTGGTTGCGGTCATCCCCGGGCAGCAACGGGTGGAAAATTGATTTGAGAATCAGGATGGCAAGCCGGGCGGAAACGACTCTCTTATTTCCAACGGCCCGTGGAGAATACGATCTGGTTCGCTTTGGGAAAACCCGCCTTGTGCCTAAAATCCCGGTTTGACTGTCCTGGAAAACTCTCTCAATCCAAAGCCAACGGTTCCTCGATTAATCGAGAAACGCGGTCAATGGGCTCGTGGCGCTGGCGGTTTCCTGTTGCGCGGCCAGTCCAGTTTCGTAGGCGGCGCGCCCGGCCTCGACGGCGGTCTTGAAGGCGACGGCCATGCGGTTTGGATCGCTCGAAACGGCGATGGCGGTGTTGATGAGCACGGCATCCGCGCCCAGTTCCATCGCTTCCGCCGCATGACTCGGTGCGCCGAGGCCGGCATCCACGACCACCGGCACCGTCGCCTGCTCGATGATGATGCGGATCTGGTCGCGGGTCTGGATGCCGCGATTCGAGCCGATGGGCGAGCCGAGGGGCATCACCGTTGCGCAGCCGGCGTCCTGCAACCGTTTTGCCAGCACCGGGTCGGCGTTGATGTAAGGCAGAACGGTGAAGCCTTCCTGCACCAGGATTTCCGCGGCTTTAAAGGTTTCCACCGGATCGGGGAGCAGATAGCGCGGGTCGGGATGGATTTCGAGCTTGACCCATTTCGGCAGACCGGCAGCGGCGGCGAGGCGCGCGAGCCGCACGGCTTCCTCGGCGTTCACGGCCCCACTGGTGTTGGGCAGCAGCAGGAATTTTTTTGGATCAATGAATTCAAGAATGTTCGCGAACGGGTCGCGCTGGCCGCTCAAATCGGCCCGGCGCAGGGCGACGGTGACCATTTCCGCACCGCTGACGTTGAGCGCGTCGCGCATGGCTTCAGGCGACGAAAATTTTCCCGTGCCCAGAATCAGGCGCGAACGAAACTCGCGCCCGGCAATGGTCAATGACCGGTTCGATTGCATCAGGAAACGATAACCATTTGGCGTCCGGTGTCGAGGCGACAGTCACCGGGCGGGTGTGACGGTGACGTGGTCGAACAGCGCGGAGTTCAACGCCGAGTTGTTGTGTGCGGTGAGGGCGAGACCGACATAAACGGTCCGGCCCATCGGAATGGTGATGCGGTCCACCGGTTTCCAATCATGACCGTCCGTTGAAACATATCCGGTGAACGTGTCACCGGTGCGGACCATGCGCACCCAGTACGGGACGTTTGCCGAAGGGCCGTCGGTGTTGCGGCTGGATTTGTCAGCCACTGGACGCCATTGATAGGCTGAACCGCCGCCGGCGGTGACCACCACGGTCGCTTGCTTCGAGCCGGGCGAATAATTCTCCCGGAACATGACGCCAGCCTTGGCCCACGGATCGGTATATTGCAGGGAAACAACGCGCGCGATGATTTCCCCGTCCCCCGCCAATGGTGTGCCGGCAAATTGACAGCCGTCAGCGGTGTCCCAAATATCCGTTCCGGAGGCGATGAGATTGAAGCGGTCAAACAAAAAGCTGGCGTCACCGGCCACGCCAACGCTGCCGATGTCTGCGTGCGTCCAGCCTGGTGGCAATGATGGTGCGACCGGGGACAAGGAATTGATCCATTCGGCAATCGTGGCCACCGCCTGCTGATCCACCATGTTTTTGGCCAGCGGCGGCATTTGCAGGTTGCCGACGAGGCTGACGCGATGAAACAAAACGGATTTGGAAATGTCTCCAGGCACGATGATTTTTGCACCGGGAATGCCGAGCGGATTGCCGATCGGGCCGTTAAGTATGCCCTGTTTTTCCAGCGGCGTGTCAAAACGCGCGTCGAAAAACGCCTCGACGCCGCCGGGCCGGTGGCAGTGCGCGCAGTTGGCGTCAAAATAGGAACGCACCCGGAGCGCGAGCGGTGCGGTTTCATTGGTGATGGCGACAAGTTTGGCGAACCGCGGAATGTCATCTTCGTTGAATTGGGTGTCAAACAGGCCGGTGTGGTTCCAGGCGCGGAGCTGGTTGTCGGTCACGCCGTCCGGATATTTGAAATCACCGTTGAGCTGGCGGGTTTTAACGCCGAGCACACCGCCCGATGCGGGCGTGTGGCAGGTCAGGCAATCCTGCCGCCCGGGATAAAACCAGCGCTGCGTGCGCGCGCCGCCGGCGGTTTTGATGGTGAGATTCTCGGTAAATCCCGCCGTTACCAGATCGGCGTCGCTGTGGTCGGCGCGCCATTTGTAACTGGCGCCATAAACCGCGCCGTTCGTGTCACGGACGAGGAGGCGGGTTTCGAGCCGGCGCAGGATTTGTGGGTGGGTGTCATCCACCGGCAGTTCAAAGTTTTTGACAAAGACCGTGCCGGCCGGGAAGGTCCATTCACCGTTCGGCGCAAAATGTATGACGGTGTTGGTGGGCAGCGCCATCCAGCGCAGTTTGACCGCGCCGTCCGACCACAGCGGGGAGTTGACCTGGTAGGGGATCAAGCCGGGGACGGGCGTGAGTTTCGCCAGATCACGGAATGCGCCGGTTTGTGAAAGCAGTGTGGGCAATGGGTGGCTGGGCGGCGGCGGGCCGCCGCGGGCGAGGGTGTAAATGCGCCCGCCAATGCTGCTCATCTGGCAGAAATAGACTTCGCCGTCGGCGTCCAATCCAAACGACGAAAGCCCGGTGTAATCGGAACCGGAATTCGGCCCGGTGCCTTTGGGCATCACGCAAAGCACATTTTTTTTGACCGGCGTCGTCGTTTCGTCCATGGCCCAGACAATGCGCATGACGTTGTCGCCGAAGATATATTTGCCGCCGAGATCGGCGGTGAATTTTTTGCCACGATAAACGTAACCGCCGATGACCGCGCGCCCATCGGTGTGCGGATAATCCAGCACCGGCCCGCGGCTGATGCCGAGGTAGGGCGGCTTCATTTCGCCCAGCGTGCCTTCGCAAACATCCCATTGGAAATTCAAGCCGGATTCGCCCGGTTCAATGATATCCACCTCCTCGCGCGCGCTTTCGCCCACGTCGCCGATGAAGATCCGTCCCGTGGCCGGGTCGTAGGTCATCCGATGCGGACTGCGCAGGCCGAGGCAGAAAAATTCCTCGAGCGCGTTCGACCGGCCGACAAAGGGGTTGTCGTTGGGAATGAAATAATGCGCCGTCCGGCCATTGACCGGCTGGCGCGGAATCGGATGACTGAGGGAACCGCCGCGGCAATCCACGTCAATCCGGAACACGCCGGAGAACAGGGTCTTGTTGATGATTTGAGTGTTGTCGCCGTTGGCGCTGTCGCCGTCGGTATAGTAGAGGAAGCCATTTTTCGGATGGAAAAACATGCCGCCGCCGTGATGCCAGATGGTGTCGCATTTAAGGTCCACGAACACGAGTTCCGACCCCGGGACGGCCGCACCATTTGAATCCAGGGTGAAGCGTGAAAGCCGGTCATGATAATCACCGGTTGCCGGCGGGCGGGTTGTCGGGCTGCCGGCCACCGTGCCCGGCGGACACCAGGTGTAATAGACAAACACATAGTGGTTCGTCGCAAAGCCCGGATGAAACGCCACGCCGAGCAGACCGGAATCGTCCCAGCCCTGGCATTGGTTGCTGATATCAATCGCCAGGGTCTTGTTCGTCGTGCCGGACGAATTTTCAAAAAGCCACACCCGGCCCTCGCGTTCCCAGACGCACAATTTGTCCGTGCCGGGCACGAAGGTGAGGCCGACGGCATTGGTGAACAGCAGATTCGGAAACGCGGGTACCGCCGACCAATCGCCGGAAATGCCGGGCGCGGTTTCCGGCATCGTACCGTTCAGGAAGGCGCCGATGGGAGGGCGCGAATTTAATCCATAAGGATTGGCCCGGGTGGAAGCGGCCAGGCAAAGAAACCAGACAAGGGCAAAAAAACATTTGCCACTCGCGCGGGGACTGGGAAACAGCCTTTTCACGAATAAAACCTGCACAACATTCTCTGTCCCGGACACCACGTCAATTTTTTAGTGTGCTTTTTGCCCGGGCGACTTTAGCTTTTGGGCGATGTTTCGTCCCTGTATTGACCTGCACGACGGCAAGGTGAAGCAGATCGTCGGCGGTACGCTCGGCGATTCCGGCTTGCGGACGAATTTTGTCTCCGAGAAACCTGCCTCGTGGTTTGCCGAACTGTACCGGCGCGACAATTTGGCCGGCGGCCACGTCATCATGCTCGGCCCCGGCAATGAAAAACCGGCCCGCACGGCGCTGGCGGCGTTTCCGGACGGATTCCAGATCGGCGGCGGCATCAACGCGCAAAACGCGCGCGAATGGCTCGATGCCGGCGCGTCACACGTCATTGCCACCAGCTGGGTTTTTCGCGAAGGCCGCCTGGATGAGGCGCGGCTGGGTGAATTGGTCAAGGTCGTTGGCAAATCCCGGCTCGTGCTGGATTTAAGCTGCCGCCGGCGCGATGGAAATTATTTTGTGGTGACCGATCGCTGGCAAAAGTTCACGGAACTGGCCATTGCGCCGGAAATGTTGCGGAAACTCGCGGGCAGCTGCGATGAGTTTTTGATTCACGCCGTGGACGTGGAAGGTTTATGCCGCGGCATTGACCGCGAATTGGTTGAAAAACTCGGTTCCTGGACGCCGATTCCCACGACCTATGCCGGGGGCGCGAATTCCTTGGGTGACTTGGAGGAAGTCACGCGGCTGGGGCGGGGGAAGATTGACCTCACCATCGGTTCGGCGCTGGATATTTACGGCGGCCGCGGTGTGAAGTATGAGGACTGCGTGGAATTCAACCGCCGCCAGATGACCAAATCCGGCGGCGGTTGAGTGTCGGAAAATCAGGATTTGATGACGTCAATCTTGGTCGGCGTCAGGATTACCTTGCCGTCCTTTTCCTTGACGGTGCCGGTGACGGTCACTTTTTCGGAGCCGCCCCCGCAAATCGGATCGTGCGCGGCCTTGCTCACGTCATTTTGTTTCAAGTAGTAATTGACGGTCTTCCCGTCCGTTTCAACCTGCACGACGTTCTGGCATGATTTGGTTTCGTGCAGCGTGCATTTGCCGCAGACCATTGAGCCGGTGATGGTGACTTCCTTGCTCGCGTCGCTGGCGAACGAGCGCGCCGCCCCGAAAGCCAGCAGGAGTCCGGCCGCCAGAGTTAATGTCATTAGCGATTTTTTCATAGGTTTTTTATGGTTTTGGTTGTCGGGATTAAGACAGCGTTACTTCGGAATTCATTCAAGCAAAAAAACGGAGATTAAGGCGCCGAAGACCGGGCGGCGAACAATTCGGCGATGACAATCTGGAATTCAGGAATGAGCGTTTCCGCCAGCACTTCTTTTCCGGCCAAAATGCGCTTCAATACCAGACCCCATTCCGTGCAGTGATAAATCTCCACATTGTCATAGCGGGGATCAATCATCCACAGGCGCGGCACCCGGATGTCCTCGTAAAGCTGCTTTTTGACGACCGTGTCGGCCTGGTGATCGTCGGTGCTGATGATTTCCGCCGCGAGCCAGAGTTTGCCGGTGGCCACGGTGACCAGCGCGAGGTCGGGGCAGATGGCCGTCGAACGGGAAACCTGGACCTTCGTGCGCGGCGCCAGCAATTGTGTGGCGGGCAGTTTCGCCACGCCGGCGGTCATCAGCGTGTGCAGGTGCTGGCAAATCAGTTCGTGCCGCGCGCCCGGGGCGGAGCGGGGGAGGGATTCGCCGCTTAAAATTTCTTCATACGGCCGGCTCATTTTGCCAAAGCAAACCAGTGATTGGCCGGGTCGGCAAGCAGCCTTTTTGCTCAAATCAGGGCTTGCCAAGCGCCCGGCGCAACGATATTCTCCACGCTCTTTTGATAAATTTATGGCAGTAAAAATTCGCATGAAGCGGGTCGGGACCAAGAATGCCCCGGTGTTTCGCATTGTCGTGGCCGATGGCCGCAGCCCGCGCGATGGCAAGTTCATCGAGGAAATCGGGACCTATCAGCCCTTGAAGCCGGGCAATAATTTTTCGCTCAAGCTTGACCGCGCCAAATACTGGCTCGGCAAGGGCGCGCAGCCGAGCGAGACCGTCGCCAGCTTCATCAAGAAGGCAGACAAGGCCGTCGCCGCGGCCTGATTTGATTTTTTTTGCGCCATGCAGGCCTTTTTGGAATATGTCATCAAGGGACTGGTGCAGAATCCCGGGGCGGTGTCCGTTACGCCGGTGGATCGCGACGGTCTGACGGTTTATGAATTGCGCCTGCATCAAGAGGACGTGGGCAAAATCATCGGCCGGCATGGCGTGACGATCAATGCCATACGGTCCTTGCTGCTCGCCGGCAGCGCGAAGAAGGGAACGCGCTGTTCGGTGGAGATTGTTGAAGACAACCCGCCGGCCGGTTGATGGTCTGGCGGCGGTGGCGACCGCCGGGCACGATTCGGCGCCCACGGGTGCCGCTGAAGGATGAAAATTGACGTGCTCACTTTGTTTCCGGCCATGTTCGCCGGACCGCTGGATGAAAGCATCATCCAGCGCGCGCGCACAACCGGTTTGCTGGACTTGAAAGTCCACAATCTGCGCGATTGGACGCACGACCGGCACAAGACCGTGGATGACCGGCCGTTTGGCGGCGGGCCCGGCATGTTGCTGAAGCCGGAGCCGCTCTTTGAAGCGATTGAAAATTTGCAGCGCAAAGGCACGCGCGTGATTTTGTTGTCGCCGGCCGGGCGGAAATTCAGCCAGGCCATCGCGCACGAACTGGCCGGGCAGGAGCATTTGCTGCTGGTCACCGGTCATTATGAGGGTTTTGACGAGCGCGTGCGGGAAGGACTGGCTGACGACGAGCTGTCCATCGGCGACTATGTGCTGACGAATGGCGCGCTGCCGGCGATGGTTGTGATTGACGCCGTGGTGCGATTGTTGCCCGGGGTTTTGGGCGATGACGACAGTTCGCGCGATGAGTCGTTCAGTCAGGGCCAGCTGGAATATCCGCAGTACACGCGGCCGGCGGAGTTTCGCGGGATGAAAGTCCCGGACATTCTGGTGTCGGGCCATCACGCGGAGATTGAAAAGTGGCGGCGTGAACAGGCGAAGCAGCGGACAAAAGAGCGCCGACCGGATTTGTTGAAATGAAACGTAAAACGTGAAACGTGAAACGTGAAACGCGGTGAATGGAATTCACGCTTCACGTTTCATTCATCACGAACCAATTTATGAACCAGGCATTACAGGAAAAAATTGAATCGGAACAGTACCGCAAGGACGACGCGAAGTTCGCCGTTGGCGACAGTGTGCGCGTGCACACCAAGGTGGTTGAAGGCGACAAGGAACGCATTCAAATCTTCTCCGGGGTCGTCATCGGCAAGCGCGGTCACGGCCTGAACGAAACCTTTACGGTCCGCCGCATCAGCTACGGCGAAGGCGTCGAGCGGGTGTTCCCGCTGCATTCGCCGCGCGTGGACAAGATTGAAGTGGAGCGCCAGGGCCAGGTCCGCCGCGCCAAGCTGACCTATCTGCGCAAACGTCTGGGCAAGGGCGCCACCCTGGTGCGCGAAAAGGAAGAAAAGGCCGTGGCCGAAACGGCGGCCAAATAATTTCCGATCCAATTTTACCAAGGCGGGGCGGTTTCCCCGCCTTGTTTTTTTACCATCTCCTTCGGTCTGTCCGGTAAATGTTCAGTGCACCCGCACTGAAACAAATCAGAACCGCCTCTCAATCGATTGGTTTCGCTCCAGAAAACTGTTGCCTCACACAAGGCAATGAACCAGGAAAAGTGGCTGGCTGGCCATCACAGGGTCTCGGGCTTTGACATCAAATCCGCGACGTGCTGGAGCAACCGTCCCGCGGCGCCGCCATCGATGACGCGATGATCGAAGCTCAGCGTCAGGTTTGCTTCCATGATCGGCACAAACTGGCCTTTGACGGAATCCCAGCTCGGCGCGTGGCGGGCCGCGCCCAGTCCCAGCACCAGCGTCTGTTCCGGGAGCGGAATGGGCGTTGCCCATTCCAGGCCGAAGGTGCCGAAATTGGTGACGGTGGCGATGGAGCCGCCGGTGGCGTCCGGCGGCAGTTTGCGGCCGCGGGCCAGTTCCACCAATTCGTTGTAAGGCGCAATCAAATCCTTCAACCGCCGCTTGTCCGCGTTGCGAATCACGGGAACCAGGACGCCATCCTCCGCCTCGACCGCAAACCCGATGTCAATGGAGGAGGGGTGCACAATTTTATTTCCCACCAGCCGGCCGGCCGGGGCGCTGTTTTGTGCCAGGGCCACCGCCAGGGCGCGTAACGCGCAGAGCGCCGGGCCGGGTTTGGGCCGGGCCACCTTGCGAAAGGCGAACAGCGGGTCGAGGCAGACGGGCATGCCCACGTGCGCGAGCGGCCGCGTCCAACTGCGTCGCATCGCGTCGGCCACGGATACGCGCATGGACGAGGCCTGGCTGATTTTTTGTTTTTCCAGATGCGCGATGAATCTTTCAAAATCCTCGATGGTTACGCGCCCGGCCGCGCCGCTGCCCGGGATGCCCGCCAGGTCGGCGGCGCTCAAACCGAGTTCCGTCATGCGCGCCTTGAGCCGCGGCGAAAGATAGCTGGCGCCGGCGGCATTCGCCGGCACGGGCAGACCCCGCACCGTCGGCTGCACCCGGCTCCCGTTTCCGCTTCCCTTGGAAATGCGGTCGGTGTCGCCCGGTCGGATTGGCGCGGGAACATCCAGGCCCAGCCGCGCGGCTTCTTCCTTCGTGGTTTCAATGCGGCCGAGCGTGGCGCCGACGGCGTAACTTTCGTTCAATTGCGCCGTGAATTTCTCAATGCGCCCGCCGCAGGGCGACGTCACCGTCATGCTGGCCTTGTTGGTTTCAACTTCGATCAAGTCCTGGCCCGCTTCGACCGTGTCGCCCGGTTTGACCAGAAAACCGGTGATGTTGGCCTCGGCGATGGATTCGCCGAGTTGCGGCATGATGATGGGAATCTGCGGCATAAGTTTAGAGCCTTAAAAGTTTCCGGGCGGTGGCGGCGATGGCGCGGGCGGTCGGACGATGGGCTGCCCACAAATTCGGATGATACGGCACGGGCGTATCCTTGGCATTGAGCCGTTGCGGCGGTGCGTCCAGCAGGCCGTAGCCTTCGCTGGTCACGCGGGCGATGATTTCCGCCGTGACGCCGCCCCAGGGCCACGCTTCGCCGACGCAAAGCAACCGGCCGGTGCGCGCGACGCTGGCCATCACCGTGTCGGTGTCAATCGGCTTTACGGAGCGCAGATCCACCACCTCCACCTCCCAGCCTTCCGGGGCGAGTTCCTTGGCCGCTTCCAGCGCCTCATGCACCATGGCGCTGTAGGTCACAATCGTCATGTCGCGGCCTTCACGCGCGATGCGGGCCTTGCCGACCGGGAGGGCCTCGCTGGGCAGGCTTTCGGCCTTGAGATGGTAATAGAGCAATTTGTGCTCGCAAAAAATCACCGGGTCATCAATCGCCACCGCTTCGAGCAACATGCTGTAGGCATCCTCGACCGTGGCGGGCGTCAATACGATCAGTCCGGGATAATGCGCGTAAACGGTTTCCAGGCACTGGCTGTGAAACGGTCCGCTGCCGGACGTGCCGCCGAACGGCAGGCGCACCGTGACCGGACACGGCACATTCGTCCGCCAGAACAGGGTGGCCGCCTGATTGATGATCTGGTTGAAGCCGACGGTGGAAAAATCCGCAAACTGCATTTCTACAATCGGCCGCATGCCTTCAATCGCCGCGCCGACCGCCAGCCCGACCATGGCGTCCTCGCTGATGGGCGAATCCAGGACGCGACCGGGAAATTCCACCGCCAGGTTTTTGGTGGCCTTGAATGCGCCGCCGAATGCGCCGACATCCTGTCCGTAGATGAACACGCGCGGATCGTCCCGCAGCGCGTGGGCTTGCGCTTCGCGGATGGCTTCGAGATAGGTGATGCTCACGGGTGAACGGGGGAATGGCAGCTGCCGGAGACCAACCCCGGGTTTCGGCGGGCCGTTTGCGGCCTCATTCCGTTTTCGGCCGTTTCAAGTTTCCTCATGGGTTTCACTGAGACGTTCGGTTGCAATCGCCCGCCACTCCTCGGCAAACGGGTCCGGCGCCGGTTCGCGCTGCGCCTGGGCGACGGCTTCCTCGATTTCACGGATGACCTCGCTGCGCCAGACGGCGAGCGTCGCCGGGTCCGCCCATTTTTGCCGGAACAGATGTTCCTCGGCCACTTTTAAACAATCGCGGCCGGCGGGCGACGATTTTATTTTAGGATCAATGTAGCCGGCGTCGTCGTGTTCGCCGTGACCGCACAGCCGGAGCAGCGTGGCCACGATTAATTGCGGTCCGCGCCCGGCGCGGGCGCGGGCGACCGCCTGGCCGAGGGTCTTCAGGCACGCGTTCAAATCGGTGCCGTCCACCGAACTCACCTCCACGCCATAGCCGGCCGCCTTGTCGGCCAAGTCCGGGCAGGCAAACTGGCGTGAAGTGGGGGTGGAATAGGCGTAATGATTGTTCGCGACCACCAGGATGAGCGGCAATTTTTCCACCGCCGCCTGATTGAGGGCTTCATGAAACGCGCCGGTGGAGGTCGCGCCGTCGCCGATGCTGGCCACGCCGACCGTGCCGGAAATGTTTTTGAGCCGGCGCGCAAGCAAAATGCCGTTCACAACGGAAATCATCGCGCCGAGATGGCTGATCATGGGCAAATAACCTTCCCGTGGCCTGCCGCGATGAACATTGCCATCGCGTCCATGCATCGGTCCCAGCGCCGAACCGAGATAGGTGCGGGCGGCGTCCAGGATGGTCTCGCCAAAGGCCAGCCGGCCCGCCGCATCGCGGATCAGCGGGGCAAAAACATCGCCTGGCTTCAACCAGACCGCCGTTGCCGCGCTCAAGGCTTCCTGGCCGCGTCCCAAAAACACACCACCGTGAATCCGGCCGGAACGCCAAAGCGCGGCGAACTTGTCATCCAGCAACCTCGCCCGCAGCATGAAGCGGCAGGCGGCCAGATACGTTTCGCGAAATAAAGCCGTGTTTTCCGCCGTGCCGGCCTCGAGCACCGTTTGCAGCATGGGCGGAATTTATCGTCAAAACTTCCTGCCAGCAACGTTTCTTTCGGCATTGGAAATGCGGTAATTAAAAAAAAACGGGTTGGCCAAAATGGCCAAACTGATATTGAATAGGGGTCCTTGGCACAAGCGTCCTTAAAATAGACACCACTAATCAAACCGAAATCGCCGTCATGAGACAAGCCGCAGCCCAAATTTTCCTGGTCGGTAACGACCCGGAATTGCTGGCGACGTTGTCCGAGCTGCTGCGGGCGGACGACATGGCCATCCGGCTGGCGCCGCCCGGGGACGCGATTTTTGAAATGTTCAACGAACAGCCGGCGGATCTGGTCCTGCTGGATGGCAGCCAGCCGGAATTGCTGCAGGAACTCAAGGAGGTCCCGGCCACTCAAACCATTCCCGTCATCGTGCTCACCGCCGCGGATGCTCCGGTGGAGAAATTTCGCGCGTTTGAACTGGGGGTGCATGATTATATCAGCCGGCCGTTTGACGCCGGGGAACTGCGCGCGCGCCTGCTGGCGGCGCTGAAACTCAAACGGCAGTTTGGTGAATTGCTCCGCCACCAGCGCGAGTTGATGGCGGCCCGGATCGCCGCCGAATCTTCCGCCCGCGCTAAATCCGATTTCCTGGCGGCCATGAGCCATGAGATTCGCACGCCCATGAACGGCGTTGTGGCGATGGTCGGGCTGCTGCTCGAAACCCCGCTGACTGCCGAGCAGCGCAGTTATCTGGAAACGATTCACGCCAGCAGCGAGGCGTTGCTCACCATCATCAATGACATCCTCGATTTTTCAAAAATCGAGGCGGGCAAGCTCGAGCTGGATTCGCGGCCGTTCGATCTGCGCGTGTGTGTGGAGGAAACGCTGGACTTGATGGCCGCGCGGGCGTTTGAGAAGAACCTCGACCTGCTTTATCAGATGGACGATGGAATTCCCGCGCGGGTGGAAGGCGACGCCCTGCGCCTGCGCCAGATTTTGGTGAATCTTTTGAGCAACGCCATAAAGTTCACCAAGAGTGGCGAGATTTTGATGCAAATCAAACTGGTCTCGTCCAAGGCGGAGGAAAATCCGGATCGCTCCCTGTTGCACCTTCATCTTTCCGTGCGCGACACGGGGATTGGCATCGCTCCGGACCGCCTGGCGCGCCTTTTCAAACCTTTCATGCAGGCGGAAGCCTCCACGGCGCATCGCTACGGCGGCACCGGGCTGGGCCTGGCCATCAGCAAACAACTCGTCGAATTGATGGGGGGCAAGATGTGGGCCGAGAGCGTGGCGGGTGAGGGCTCGACCTTCCATTTCACCACCAACGTCATGGTCCCGCCGCAAACCGCCCCCTTCGCCCTGGCCGGCCGGCAGGATAAACTGGCGGACCGGCGCGTTTTGATTGTGGATGACAACGCGACCAGCCGCCGCGTGCTGACCGAACAACTGACGAAGTGGGGCATGATTCCCCAGGGCGCCGGGGACGGGCAGCAGGCGATGAATCTGTTCCGGGACGGCAACTCATTTGACCTGGCCATTCTCGATGCGCAAATGCCGGGCATGGACGGTTTTACTCTGGCCGCGGAAATTCATCAACTGCCCCAGGCGGCCACCATGCCGCTGGTGGTCCTCACGCCGCTGGGCGTGCGCCAGGAAATTCCCCCGGCCGTGCGCATTCCATTTGTCACCTTCACCACCAAGCCCGTCAAACCCGTGCAATTTTTTGAAACCCTGACCCGCGCCTTCTCCAACACCAAACCGGCGCCTGAATCAACCATGCCGCCGGCTCAAACCAAACCAACGCTTGGCAGTCAGCGGCCGCTGCGGGTGTTGTTGTGTGACGACAATACCATCAACCAGAAGGTGGCGGTGCGCATCCTGCAGCAGCTGGGCTATGAGCCGGACCAGGCCGCCAATGGCCGCGAAGCGCTCGACGCGCTGGGGCGGAAGCCCTATGATTTGATTTTTATGGACGTGATGATGCCGGAAATGGACGGCCTGGAAGCGACCCGCGCGATTCGCAAGCTCCAGGAGAGCGGTGGGAACGCCAATTTCAGCGGCCGCATCGTCATCATCGCCATGACCGCCCAGGCGATGCAGGGCGACCGCGAGAAATGCATCGCCGCAGGCATGGACGACTATCTGGCCAAGCCCATCCGCCCGAACGACGTGCGCGCCGTCATCGAACGGTGGAGTTCAAAAATGGATTCACCGGCACCGGTCCCGGCTGCGGCCGCGCCCGCCATCGCCTCTCCGTCAGACTCACAGGAACCACCTGTGGAAATGGATCGGCTGATGGATTTGGGCGGCGGGGACATGGAAAGTTTGAAGGAACTGGTGGAACTTTACGTCAAGCAAACCACCGAACAGATTGTGCAATTGGGAACGGCGGTTCGCGCGAACCAGCCCGAACAGGTCCGCCACGTGGCGCATAGTTGTGCCGGCGCCAGTGCCACCCTCGGCATGTCGCGACTGGTGCCGTTGCTGCGGGAATTGGAACGACAGGGCAAGGCCGGCCAGTTGACCAACGCGGAAGCCCTGTGTGCCGACCTCGCGCGCGAATTCAAACGCATTCAGGACTTTCTGGCGAACCAGCCGGCGTTGACGGCGACGGCGGCGACCACGGTTCATTCATGAAAAAAATTCTCATCATCGAAGACGATCGGGTCATTGCAAACATTTATCGGAATAAATTTACGGTCGATGGTTATCAGGCGGAGGTGGCGTTTGACGGCGAGAGCGGCCTGAAAACCATGCGGACGTTTCTGCCGGATGTCATCATCCTGGATCTCGTTCTTCCCAAAATGTCAGGTGTGGATTTTATCAAGGACGCCCGCGGGGAGGCCGGTTTTGCCAAGGTGCCCATCATCGTTTTTTCCAACACCTACCTGACCAACATGATCCAGGAAGCCTGGAAGGCCGGCGCCAACAAATGCCTGTCCAAGACCAATTGCACGCCCAAGGATCTTTTGGACATCGTCCGCCAGACCATCGGCGGCAGCGGGGCCGCGTCGCCGCCGGCCGCCGCAACCCCGGCCACTCCCGCCGCCGCGGCCGAACCGCCGGATTTCAGCGATATCGAGGGCGACACAAAATTTCTGACGGAACTGCGGCAGGCGTTCATTGACAACGAACCCGCCACGCTCAACGCGTTGCGCGCCGGTTTGCAAAGCCTCATCAAGGCGGACAATGAAACCAACCAGCTCAGGAACATCCACGAACTTTACCGCCGCATCCATGCCCTCGCCGGCAACGCCGGCCTCGCGGGCTTCGTTCACGTCGCGCACATGTCCGCCGCCCTGGAGGCGTTGCTCAAGGAACTTTACGAAAAACCGAAAAGCATCAATACCTCCACCCTGCGCACTGTCGCCTCGGCCGTGGATTTCCTTGGCTTCCTCTTCGACCGCGGCAAGCAGCCGGACAGTCCGGAGTCGGCTCCGGTAAACATCCTGGTGGTGGATGACGAGCCGATTTCGCAGCGCGCGGTGGTTTACTCCCTCGAAAAGGCGCAGTTGCATTCCACCAGCACCGCGGATCCGAACGCCGCGCTGAAACTGCTGACGGAAAAGAATTTCGACCTCGTGTTCCTCGACGTGGACATGCCCGGCATGACCGGTTTCGAACTTTGCACCAAACTGCGCGCCATGCCGCAATACAAAAAAATCCCCGTCGTTTTTGTCACCGCGCTCAGCGATTTCGACAGCCGCACCAGTTCCATGATGGCCGGCGGCAACGATTTCATCGCCAAACCGTTTCTCTTTATCGAACTCACCGTCAAGGCGCTCATCCACGTCCTGCGCGCCAAACTGAAACCGGCGACGTAAACCCACCGGTCCCGCGGCCACAGACCGGATCGAATGCCGGTGCGAAAATGGCGCGTTTCGCCGGTGAAGTTGATTTTTCTTGGCGTTGGGCGCGTCCAAGCCGTTACGATGGGCAAACGCATGGCTGACCGTCTGCCCATTTACGACCTCGAGCGCGACATCATCGCCCGGTTGAAAACCGACCGGCGATTGATTTTGTCCGCGCCCACCGGCTCCGGCAAATCCACCCAGGTTCCCCAGATGCTGCTTCGGCACGATTTTCTGCAGGACGGCCAGGTGGTGGTGCTCCAGCCGCGCCGGCTGGCCACGCGCCTGCTCGCGGCCCGCGTCGCGCAGGAACTGGACGTGAAGCTCGGCCAGGAGGTCGGTTACCAGATTCGCTTCGAAAATGTGACGTCGCCGCGGACGAAAATCCGGTTTGTGACGGAAGGGGTTTTGTTGCGGCAGATGATTGAAGACCCGGAGTTGAACGGTGTTTCCGTTTTGATCTTCGACGAATTTCACGAGCGCCATCTCTACGGCGACATCACCCTGGCCCGGGCGCTGGATTTGCAGGAACAACATCGCCCCGACCTGGGCCTCCTGGTCATGTCCGCGACGCTGAATGCCGATGAGCTGGAAAAATATTTGTCGGAGCGCCGAGCACCGCCTCGGCTCGAACAGGCAAATAGTTTGAAACATGCCGAGCCGGTGCTCGGCGCTCGTAGCTGTTCCGTCCTTGCTGCCGAAGGCCGCGTCCATCCGGTGGAAATCGAATATGCCGCGCAACCCGGTTACCTGGACAAGCGTCCGGTCTGGGAACAGGCCGCCGAAGCATTCAGTCATTATGTTCGGTCCGGCGGCGAAGGGGACGTGTTGGTGTTCATGCCGGGCGGTTTCGAGATTGCCCAAACCATCGAGGCCATCCGGCACGCGCCCGGGGCGAAGGATTTCATCCTGCTGCCGCTGCACGGCGAATTGCCGCCGCGCGATCAGGACGCCGCCGTGGCGCGCTACGACCGGCGCAAGGTCGTCGTCGCCACCAATGTGGCGGAAACCTCGCTCACCATTGACGGCATCCGGCTGGTGATTGACAGCGGGCTGGCGCGGATGGCGCGTTACGATTCGCATCGCGGCCTGAACACGCTGCTCATCGAGCCGATCAGCCGGTCCGCCGCCGACCAGCGCGCGGGCCGTGCCGGGCGCACTGCGCCGGGCGTCTGCGTGCGGCTTTGGTCGCGGGAAGAACACGGGCACCGCCCCGCGCAGGAAATACCCGAGGTCAAACGGCTCGATCTGGCCGAAGTCGTGCTCACGCTCAAGGCCTCCGGTGTCGGGGACCTGCGAAATTTTCGCTGGCTGGAAAAACCGGAGGACCAGGCACTCGCGCACGCGGAGGAGTTGTTGGTGGATTTGGGCGCGCTGAAATCTGACGGGGAGGGTCGGCAGGTTGCCGACCCTGATATCCGGGACGGCGGCACGCCGTCCCTCTCCGAACGATTACAAATCACGGAAACCGGCCGCCGGATGCTGGCCTTTCCGTTGCACCCGCGTTACGCGCGCATGTTGCTGGCCGCGCAGGCCTACGGCTGCGTCCACCAGGCCTGTCTCGTCGCCGCGCTTACCCAGGGCCGCGACCTGCTCCTGCGCAACGTCGGACGTGAAGTGGTGTCCGCCCGCGAAGATTTATTGGGCGACAAAGCCTCGTCCGATTTCTGGATCCTGATGCGGGCGTGGACGTACGCGGCCAAAAATCAGTTTCACCTCGACGCCTGCCGCAAGCTCGGCATTCACGCCGTCACCGCCCGTCAGGTCGGGCCGTTGCTGGAGCAGTTTCTGCGTATCGCGAAAAATGAAGGTCTCGATACCCAGCCGCGCGAAATCAAGGATGAGGCGCTGCAAAAGTGCATTCTCATCGGGTTCAGCGACCGGGTGGCGCGGCGGTTGGACCAGGGCACGCTGCGTTGTGAACTCGTTCACAACCGGCGCGGCGTGCTGGCGCGCGAAAGCGTGGTTCAGCACAGCCCGCTTTTTGTCGTCGCTGAAATCCGTGAAGTTGAAACCCGCGACAAGGAGGTCAACACCATTCTTTCCCTGGCCACGGCGATTGAGGCGGACTGGTTGCGCGAGCTTTTTCCCGGGGACATGGAATCCCAGTTGCACGTCCAGTTCGATGCCACCGCGAAGCGCGTGCAAGCCGCCGAGCTGTTGCGCTTTCGCGACCTGGCGCTGTCCGCCAAACGCGTAGAACCGCCGCCGGCGGAAGCCGCGGCGCGATTGCTGGCCGATGAAATTATCGCCGGGCGATTGCCGTTGCCAAATTGGGACCACGGCGTCGAGCAATGGCTGGCGCGGCTGCGGCTGCTTTGCCGGCATTGCCCCGAACTCCAGCTTCCGCCCATCACCGATGACGACCGCAAACACATCATCGAGCAACTATGCCAGGGCGCCGTGGGTTACAAGGACATCAAGGAGCGCGAGGTCAGACCGCTGGTGATGTCGTGGTTGTCAGGCACGCAGCGCGAGTTGCTGGACAAACACGCGCCGGAACGGTTGACTCTGCCGAACGGACGCACGCCCAGGGTGGTTTACGAAGACGGCAAGCCGCCGCACATTGCGCTGCGGATTCAGGAGCTGTACGACGTGAACCAGACGCCGAAGATTGCCATGGGCCGCGTGCCGGTGCTGGTTCACATTTTGACGCCGGGCATGAAGCCGGTTCAAATCACGCAGGACCTGGCCGGCTTCTGGCGCGAACATTATCCCCGCCTCAAATCCGAGTTGCAGCGGAAATATCCGAAGCACCTGTGGCGGTGAATGGATGACGATTCAAGTTTAACCGCAGAGGCGCAGAGGATTTTAATTCGGAATTATCCCCTTGACATACGGTAGGCTTTGGCGTACATTTGGGGCATGAAAGAGAAGAAAGAAAAAGCCAGCGCAACGATTCAAGAATTTCTTGCCAAGTTCTCGACCGCCGAAGCGTGCCTGCAACATCTGTTTGATACCCGTTTTGGTCAGGGCCATGTCTGCCCCTCTTGCGAACGCAAAGCCAAGTGGTATCGGATTGAAGCTGAACGCGCTTATTCCTGCCAGTGGTGCGGACACCATCTGCATCCGACAGTCAGCACTCCGTTCGAGGATAGCCGCACGCCGTTGCAACTTTGGTTCTACGCGATTTATTTGTTCACCACTTCCCGCCACGGTGTTCCGGCGAAGGAATTGGAACGCCAGTTGGGAGTAACTTACAAAACGGCATGGCGCATGGCGGATTTGATTCGCAAGCACATGGCAAACGTGGACGATGAATGGCCGCTGTTTGGCAATATCGAGGTTGACGAAACCTACATCGGTGGTCGCACGCATGGCGTTCGCGGGCGCGGATCGGCGAACAAAACGATTGTCTTTGGCATGATGCAGCGCAAAGGCCAAGTGATGACGAAAGTTGTCCCGAATGTTGCCAAGAAAACATTGCAGCCGATTATTGAGGAAAATGTTTTGGAGGGCGCAACGGTTCACTCTGACGAATTGGTTTCTTACAAGGGATTGAAAAAGGCCGGATATAATCATCAGACGGTGAATCACGGAGCGAAGGAATATGTTGTTGGAAATACGCACGTCAACGGATTGGAAAATTTCTGGAAACACTTGAAAGGAAGCATCCGCTCGACCCACATTCATGTTTCCAAAAAGCATCTTCATAAATACGCCAAAGAATTTGAGTATCGGTTCAACTCCCGCGAGAACCCTTCTGCGATGTTCCCCGCTTTGGTTTCGCAGTTCCCGAAACCATAGATTTCAGGACGGCGTGAAAATGTTTTCGGCTTGCCGGTGGATATTTCTTCTCATGCTCATGCGCAAACTGCGCGAGCTTATTTTTTGCTATAGCTTCTCTAAGGTGCATAATTATTGTACAAATTGAGCTTTAAAGGTTCCTGATATTTTTGTTCGTTGTCTTGGTGGCGATTCGATGTAAACCCTCCCATTCATTTGATTTGAAATAACGCTATCAAACCACACTCTCGCTACCGAGTTACTGCCCATGTCGGCGAACTTAGATTTTCCACTGTTTTTCCAATATAACCCTACTGAATGCATTGGAATTATTGTATTTATTGGAATTGAAAAGGTGCCAGACGGATTAACGTGGACATTCAGCGTTAGTGAGATTTCAACGCGGCTAACTGCCCCAGTGCCTTGACTAAGAACCAATGTGCTTTCCATCAAACGCAATACTGCGTTGTCGCAATTAAAAGACTGTCCCTCCAATATTCCTGAAACCGGAGACGGTGGGATTTGCACAGTGGATGGGTCAGTTGTAACTTCCGGATCAGAAATTCGCACCCCAAGCCCTCTTGATGGGGTATAATCAAACCATGGCTCTATAATGCCTCGCGCATTGTCGGCAAAGTTCTCCTTCTGTGCTTCTGTTTCGATAGATATGCCGCCAATAATCTCTTGTTGGCCATTTCCAACTATAATTATTCCGTTATTCCCTATGCCAAAAATTGAACCATTTGATATATTAGTCGGAAAATTCGGAAACGTATTTGGGCTAACAACTTCTCCCCCTCGAAAAACACCACCGATTTTTAGCATTGACGGAGTAAGATAATCCACCTGCAACCAAGGGATGCCATAGTCATCTACTACCTCCAACCCTGAATAGTCATAATTCAATTTGAAGTAATTGTTGGGATTTATGCGCCATTCATTGTCTGTCAACTCAGCCATTATTTTGCCGTCCATGCTTCTTATTTCGGCATTGATTAACAGCCCATTTCTGTTCTTGGAAACCCAGAAAGGCACGTTCTGGCCAAAGGGAAAAATGCTTCCCCCGATTGGGCTGTAAAATGTCATTATGCCCGTTTGATCATCAAGAATAGCAAATCCTGCATCGTCTGAAACAGAACCCCCGTCACGAGGTTTAAGAACGCCAGTGGTTTTTGGTTCTAAGTTGGTATTGCCTATATTATTAACCATCGTATTGCCCGTGCCACTTTGGCTGGCGATTATCCCGCTATTATTTCCACCAACAGAGGCGGTGCTATTCCCTGAATTATTATTCACGGTCGCGCTGGGGGAGCCATTGATTAGTGTTGCCGGAGAATTGGAACTGTTCGCTGTGCTCGCGGTTTGAGAAGGTTGCTGATTTGAAAAACGCAGATAAATCAACAAGGCGGCGATGGCAATTATTACAATCTTGCCCATAATACCCCCCTCCCAATCCCATAACGCCACCAGAAATTCGCCGCCGGGAGCTTTCTGCAAAACTTTTCGCAGGCCGCGCTTTTTCTTGTCTGACCCGTTCGGCATACCACTAAATCATCTGAAAAATGCGGTGAAATGTCAACACCGTATGCCGATGGGATAATTCCGTTTTAATTTTGTGGTAGGGACGCGCTGCCGGGCGTCCTGGCTGACCGGCAGGTCAGCCCTACCTCCGGTTCTAAATTTCTGCTCTCTGACTCTGCGTCCCGGCGGTTGATTCCGCATTCTACCATTAGTTGGCGGCCATGCCAACGTCCTGGCTCAGTTTGGCGGCGGCTTCGGCGTTCACCCATTTCACCAGCGCGATAAAGTTCACCAGCGCCGGGCTGTCGGATTTGACTTTGAACAGGTTTTTCAAGGCATGCACGACCTTGGCGTAGGTGTCGGCATATTTTTCGTGCATGAGCCGGGAGATATAGGATTCCATCACCGCCTGGGCGATGGGATCGGTTTGTCCGTCAGGCAGGTAGGGCAGCTGGCAAAAGATGCGGACCAGCAACATCGGCTCGGCTTCAATCAGCACCAGCCAGCTCTGTTTGACTTCGTCGGCATCATATTTGGCGTGCAGCCGTTCGCGGATGGCGACGGCAATGTCATTGGGTGCACCCCGCTGTGCGATACGGCCCTTGATGTTGTCCCAGCCCAGCTGCTGCTTTTGTTCCGGGGTGGACTTGACCTCGGTCGTTTTCAGTTCCGCTTCGAGTCCCTTTAAACCGAGTTCATGGCCCACCGCCAGGCCGAGGGTTTCCGCCTCGTGCTTGCGAATCCGGGTTGAGTTGAAGATGGCCTTCACCACCTGCCGTTGCAGTTCGGGTTTGATCAACCGCAGAATGGCGGCCAGCGGTTGGGGCGGCGGCGCTTTTTGGTTGGGGATGAGATGTTTGACAAAGGTGGCAATCACCCCTTCCAGCTCGGACACTTTTTCCATCCGCAACGTCAGCACAAACTTCAGGGTCCGTCCCGTCCCGCCGCTTTTGCCGGTGTTGTTGACCACCATCTGGCGTTGATCAAGGCCGGCGACGAAGGCCAGCAGGCTTTCCGCCGAATGCACCAGCTTTTCATCCAGGTTGTTCTGGCTGTGCGCCGCCACCAATTGTTCAATCACCGCGGGCAGGCGTTGGGCAAAAATGCCTTCCGACGATTCGGTGTTCTGATGGGTGTAGTAATGAAGCAATTCCAGGATGAACGAGAGTTTAAGGAAGGCGTTTTTCTGCGCCTGGGCAGCGGCGTTGGCCATTTTGCTGCGCTGAACTTTCTGATGCAGCGCCAGCAGTTCCTTCCGCTTCTCCGCGGACAGGGCGGTGTCCTGTTGTACCAATGCCTCGAAATCATTTTTGAAGCCCAGCACAATTTCCTCGGGCTTGGGACGCGGATTGAGCTTGGCATCGGTGGTCAGATCGTTGAAACCGGCCAGAGCCGGTTCGCCAAATTCCCGGACAATCCGGTCGCGCGGCACCTGGCCCTTCACGAAACAACGATTGGCCCGGACGGTTTCCGGGGAAAAGAACAGCTCCGGTTCCGTGATCAACGCCTGGAGCATTTTGGTTTCAAGGGGTGTTTCCAACCGGATCAATTCTTCCACGGTTGGCTTGATGGCTGCCGTCAGGTCGCGCTTGGTTTGCTCCATTACTTTTAAGATGGCCGGCTGGAGCACGTTTCCATCAATTTTGCCATGGGCCAGCGCGGCACAGACCTCGTTGACGTGGGCATTGTGCTCCACCAGCTTGGAAACCACGACCCCGACATCATTGATGGGCAATTTGCTCACCAGGCCGGCAATCAGGTTCACCAGTTCGCCGTGCGATTTTTGGCGGTATTCGATGGTCTTTTCCAGCAGCGTTCGCAACGACTTGTTTTCCGATTCCAGGACGGTGCGCTCGGCTTCCAACTGTTCCACCCGCAACGTAAACTCGTGCCATTGTTGTTGGATTTCTTCCAGCGAACTGACTGTGCGACTGCCATTCTCTGTCTGCGCCATGGGTGAATACTCGCCGATAACGCCGCCGTTTTCCATTCAATTTTTGTGCCGCCATTCCCGGGAGAACCGGCATCCTGCCGGCGGGTTTCAGGGAACACTGGCAGCTTGCCAACGTGTTGGGAGTTGAGTCACAAAATCGCCGGCAGGATGCCGGCGCTCCCGGTTGGCGGTTGTATCCCCATTTGGCTCCGGAGGGCCGGAGGCCGGCGCTCCCGGCCCGATTACAAATTGACGGCGCGCAAAGAGAGGCGGTCCTGGAAATGTTGGGCGGCGGCGGGTGACTGAAAACTGTGGCGTTCGGCGCCCGATGACGCGCGCGCAAAATCGCGATACAACGTGATGGCGACGTGTTCGTTGCGGCGGACGCAATCCTTGATGGCCTCGGCGTCCTTCTCGCAGTAAATGAGCGTTTTCCACGAATAAATGTGTTTCGGTTTGTGGAAATCGCTGTTGGCGATGAACGGCAGCCGTTTGAGGCCGATGTCGTTGAAGATGTTGTTGCGATTGGCGATTTCCCAGGCGTCCAGCAGCGGCGCGAATTTTTCCTGGTTTTCCCAGAGATACAATGTGTTCTTGCCCCATTCGCTTTTCATGATGTGCGGGTGCGAGGCCACGGCTAGGCCGCCTTGCTCGTGGATTTTTCCGATGATCTCGGGGATGTCGAGCGACGGATCCACCGGCGCCTTCAAATCAATGCCCAGCAGATGCGCCGAGGTCTTGCGCGTGTAACCGTCCTTGTTGAATTCGATGCCGGTCAGCACCAGCATTTTGTACCGGCGCCACGCGCGCTGCCGCTCGCGCTCGATCACCGCAAAATATTCCGCCACCTGTTCCTGCCCGAGCGTGCAATTGGCCAGCTCGGCCAGCTTGCCCAGCAGGCGGCTCGGGTCCGCCAGATGGTCGGTGATGCAGATGCAATCAAAACCGTGTTCGCCGTAAAAATCCACAATCTCCGGCACGCTCAACTTGCCGTCGGAATAGTTTGAATGAATGTGAAAATCGCAAAGCAGCATCTGCGCGTGATGGCCGTTTCCATTCTGGCGCGGTGCCGCCCGCATCACGCGCTCCGGCGCGGTCTCGAACAGCTTGACCGCCCGGCGGCCGGACGTGTCGTCGCCCGCCTCGCCCAGGATGAGCCCGGCGATGCGCAACGCGGCATCGGGGTGGCTGACCGATTTGAGATTTTTACGCCACTCGGACCAGAGCGCGGCGCGTTTGGCAAAGGCCTTTTCCACCAGTTCGGCCACCTCGCGGTTTTTCTCCCCAATCGCGCCGATATTCTGCCGCCAGATCAGTTCCGCATTGCCTTCCTCCTGGCCGGGAATGACTTGGTTGATGATCATCGGACAGCGCGCGGCGATGGCTTCCTGCACCGTCGCGCCGCCCGCCTTGCTGATGACCAGATGATGCGACCGCATCAGTTCGGGCATCTGATTCGTCCAGCCCAGCACGCGCACGCGGTCGGCTTGTTTGCGCGTCCGTTCAATCAGTTCCGCGCGCAAGGCAGCGTCGCGTCCGGCGGTGATGGTGAGATGCACATTGTCGAGTTCGAGCAACCGGTCAATCGCCTTGCCTGCCTTTTTCTTGCCGGTGTTGATAAGGTACAGCACGCGGCGCGGCTCCTCCCCGACCGGCGCCGGCAGTTCCGGCGCGGGTTCGGCGAACACCGGGTTCACCGGAAAACCGAGCACCTTGATTTGCTTGTCCGGCACGCCGTGCTTGCGCAGCACATCGGCGGAGGCCTCGTTGGCCACGCAGAAAAAATCGCTCGCGGCCCGGAACCACGCGGAATTGATGGTGATGGAATCGGTGACGACGGTGATGAACCGGAACGGCCGCTCGTGGTCGCGGTAAATTTTCTGGATGACGTGGCCGTAAACGGGGTAGGTGGAGATGACGCAATCCGGCTGCGCCTCGGCCAGGATTTTTTCGAGCGTGCCCTGCAACCGGGTGAAATTCCCGAGCTGCTTTTCGACGAATGGCGAATTGTCGAGCAGTGAGTAAATGCCGCCCCACAACCGCGGCGCATATTGCACGACGCCGAGGTAGGTCTTCCGGGCGAACGTGTTGAACACGCCGTAGCTGTCGGCAAACAGGTCGAGCACCTCGGTGCGCGCGTCCTCATCGAGCAATTCAATCGCGTCGCGCAAACTGCGGGCGGCGGCATTGTGCCCGTCACCGAATCCGGCCGTCAAAATCAGGATTTTTTTCATGCACGTCCTCGGACCCTGACACGCTAATTCAGGCGTGTTACGGTCCGGTGACGGGCAGGTTAACTTTTATTCACAATTTATTCGCAATCGAATGTGAATAAAGCGGGCCGTTTTTTTGTGAAGTGTTTGCGGTATTTCCTGGGGGTGGTCCAACACTTTTCGATGTTCGCACGGGGGCGCATCTCAATTATTTGCAGGGTTAAATGCGCCCTCCAAGAATCCTAACGGGATTCCGTCTCAAAGCCCAAGGTTGCGAGGAACGAGCCACCCTGGGTCATCGTCCGAACCATTCCCAACCGCAACGCGGTTGCGGTCATTCCGTGCCTGCGGGCCTGTCACCTCGGCCACAACGCCGTTGGCGTTGTTTCCATTTCCGGATGTGGAACCCAAGGTAGCCCCAAAAAAACGGGGCAACCTTGGGCTGTAGGGCACAATCCCTTTGGAAATCTCTGCAAAAGGGGTAGTTTTTGGAAACCGGTGGTGACGGCGACCGGAAGCGAAGTTGAAAAGGGATTGGTTGGCATCAAGTTCATCGGTTTTTTCATTTTTCATTCGTTC
>Ga0302320_10000491_pt1 | contig 94816 bp, 99 predicted proteins | sample Bog_T0_3_FD_202130 | JGI IMG/M metagenome (GOLD analysis project Ga0302320, IMG submission 202130) | Peat permafrost microbial communities from Stordalen Mire near Abisko, Sweden - Bog_T0_3 | ecosystem: Environmental > Terrestrial > Soil > Wetlands > Peat | place: Sweden: Abisko, Stordalen Mire... | reverse complement strand
TAAGCCCTCCAGGGCCCAGGGTACTGCGCGGGCGACTGCGTGGGAGAGTCGGTCGTTGCCGGAATTAATTTAGAAAAAGGCTCAGGTTTCCAAACCTGGGCCTTTTTCATTTGGTGCGGCCGTTGGAGTAGGAGAAGTAATGACCCCTTCACATTCCCCAAGTTCAATGAGCGTCGTGAGTGAGATCATTTCGCACGGTTTCCCGACCGAGTGCGGGCGGCTGATCCACGCCCTAGTGGGAGGATCGCAGCTCCATGGCGTCAAGCTCGAAGGCACAGACGATCACGACATTTACGGAGTCTACGTTGAAGCTCCGGAATGCTGTTTCTGGGAGGCGTTTCCGCACTTTGTCACCTCCACGGCGCCGCAGAGTGAGCGCAACACGGCCGGCGATGTGGACGTGATTTGTTATTCCTTGCGAAGGTTTGCCCGATTGGCGGCTGCCGGCAACCCAACGATCCTGCACATGCTTTTTACTCCAGCAGACGCAGGCGAGGAGTTTTGGGGGCAAATCCTGGCATCGCGCGACATTTTCCTCGCCAAATCTCATGCGCTTAAATATAAAGGTTATGCCGATGCCCAACTTCGCCGGATGACGGGAGACCGTGGGCGGGGAAAGCACGGCCAGCGGCCCGACCTGGAGCAGAATTACGGATTTGATGTGAAGGCCGGCATGCACGTCCTCCGCCTCTTGCACGAAGGCATCGAGTTTGTAAGCCGGGGTTGGGTTACGCTTCCGCGTCCTGAACCGGAACGCAGCAGTTTGATCGCGGTTCGGCGCGGCGAGCGGACGGAGGAGTACGTTATCCGTGAAGCGAATCGGCTGATGGCGGAATTAGACGCCACCGCCCAAACGTCGCCGCTCCCCGAGCAGGTGGACCTTGCCGCCGTGGGAAGGCTTGTAACTGGAATTTACTTGGACGCCTGGCAACAATGGGGCTGGTGTGGGTCTGGGATTCGACCAACCAATTAACCCCGGTTCAATGAAAACAATCCAGGGCGAAGCTGCGCTCTTTGCTTTTTGATGTTGCATTCGCGTAAGATCTGCTTGAGAGATGCCCCATGCAAAGAAATAAGAAGTATTCGCCGCTGCGCGACCAGCTCAGGCAGCAAGATGCCGCGGATGCCGCCAAGCTCACTCCTGCCGAACGTTTACAGACGGCGTTGGATCTTTCGGATTTTTGCTTGCAGCTGGCCGCCAAGACTCGGGAAGCCGATGCTCAACAAAGCCCTGCAAAAAACCGTCGAAACCCTCGATAGGCTGGGAATCGCCTACGCCCTCATTGGCGGACTTGCGGTCGCGGCTCGTGGCATTGTCCGCGCCACTCAGGACGTTGACCTTATGGTTGCCCTGCCTGTTCAAGAAGCGCTCTCTCTGGAGCAATCCATGCGGGTGAGTGGCTTTCAGGCGACTTTCCACCGCGGGGCCCCGGATGACCCGCTTATCGGCGTCCTTCGCCTTGCCATTCCTGCCAGCGGTGCTGAGATCAAGTGTGACGTCATTTTTGCCTCGCGACCCTGGCAAATTCGGGCCGTTTCGAATGCCACCTCGATTGACCTCGGGACCTTCGCCGTCAGGGTGGCACAACCTGCAGACCTGTTTCTCCTGAAACTATACGCCGGAGGGCCACAGGACCTGATCGACGCCGCGCAATTACTGAAGATGCAAAGCGCCTCTGAGCAATCGCGGTGGAAAGCCGCGGCTGCGCAACTAAGGTTGACGGTTGAATACAATCGTTGTGTCAAGTTCTTAGGACCGCACAAGAAATAACGCCAACCGCCGAGTCGAATAAGCGACAGGGGTGCAGGCTCGGTCGCACATTGCGATCGGGCCTTATTGATTTTGAGGGGAACTCACACCAGTGTTGGAGGAACTCATGTCAGCCTTTGCATCGAGTCGAGTAAGCCACGAATACACTCAGACGAATGATGCGGCGCCGGATCAGGTGTTTCCACTGCTCTGCCCGGTGCGGGAGGCGGGCTGGGTGCCGGGGTGGCAATACAGCCTGATCTATTCAAAATCGGGAGTGGCCGAGGAGGGGTGCGTGTTTACAACTCCGAACGAGGCTGGGCCGGAGACGGTTTGGATGGTGACGCACTACGATCCAGCCGCGTTCATGATTGGTTTTGCCTGGTTTGAGCCCAACATGATCGCGGCGCACATCAGAATCGAGCTTGCTCCGGCCACCGGAGGCAAAACCAGCGCCCACATTCGGTATGTTTACACTGGACTTTCTCCCGCCGGGAACGCGGTGCTGGAACGGTACACCGCCGAATGGTTCCGGGAGAAGATGCAAGGGTGGGAGACGGCTATCAACCACTTCCTGCGTACTGGAAGCATGATTCCGGCCCAAGGATTGGACTAGCTGGGATTCCGCCGCGGATGCTCATTTTGCATGCGGCGCGATGGTGTAGTAATCGTACGTCACATCCCAATCAAACTCCGCTCCAGGTTCGATTGACATGTTGATGAAGGGTTCCACCGCAAGCACGCTTCGAATCGACCACAAAGCCATGTTCGTTAGCGGGCGGTTTCCCCGAATCGTCATTCCGGCGCCGACGCCGCTGTTTTCAATACGAATCTCGTTGTCTTTGGGGTCGTCGCTGAATCCCAATAGCGGAACGTAAACAACATCCCGATCCGCCAGCGTCTTCAAATAAACAAACTGGTTCCCGCGAATTTCCGCCACGCCCGGGTGCGGTGGCTGGGGGGAGTGAATCTGGAAGGGAACGGTGACGATGAAGTCAGGCCCGATGGTCTGCCGGTCAAGAATCAGAAAATTGTGGCCGTACACGCTGGCCTGGATAGGGTGGCGGCCGGTGTTCTTTAAATGGTGTTCCAGAACCATCTGCGGCTTCCCTGCCACCAATCGCACGGTTTTGCGGTAAGTGTAACCATAGCCGGAGCTGGCATCTGTGAGATCCTGGACGAACTCCACGGAATCGTGGTGAGCTTTGATCGTCCGTTTGCCCCCGTCCACCACCTCGTACTGCTTAAAGGCATCGTACTTTTCGCTATCCTTGCGAAGCACGCCCACGCCGATCTTTATGAATGTGCCGCCCACCGGGGCATCGTCAAAACCCAGGGCATTATCGCCATTCTTGAACTCTTCCACGGGCCCCTGAATCTTGCAGCAGGGGGAGGTGACGATTTCATTGCCATCGAAGATGAAGTCATGAACCTTGGGGTCAGAGCGGGTATACCACTGCCCGTAATAGTCGTGGCCCTTGTATTCAAGGGAGTGGACCACTCCGGCCCAGTCAAAACGCGTGCCGAGATAGAATCCCTTTGTTGCATCGGGAAGAAATATCTTCGCCCGCAGTTCCCCATTGGAAATCTCAGCCTCTGGATGATCCCCCGCGGAAGGTCCTGCCGCCATCCCCAAGGCCACAGGCATAAGCAAGATTGCGGAAATCCCCAACCCCATAAGTGAATTCGTCATATTCTCCCTCTTCTTGTGGGCAACTTCGTGCGGCAGTCCCGGTCCAATCTAAGCGAGCTTTCGCGCCACACGAGGCGGTAACCACCATACCAGACGTCCGGGAGATTTGGGAGGGAAGATGCTGAATTCGATCAAACAACAGCCACCTTTCTTGAAGGGCACATTGGCGTTGCGCCCGGCGCCGATCAGCCGCGCGGCAAGTTCGCCCAAGTCCGGTTCATGGCCGACCACCAGAACGCGCCGCCGATTAGCCCGTTTGGCGAGGAAGGTGATCAAAGCTTCGGGAGATCCGCCGGGCTTCAAGGCGTCGCAAAGATCCAGTGGCGGGTTGGAGTCGAGTTCATCCGCTACAATCTCAGCGGTCTGCACCGCGCGAACCAGCGGGCTGGACACAATCCAATCCACTTCCATCCCCACTTTTGCCAGGCCTGAGGCGATTACGCGCAATTTCTCTCTGCCCTCGGGGGTCAGGGGGCGTTTGGCGTCATCCAGCACGGTGGTTACCTCGCGGGTTTCCGCCAATCCGTGTCGCATGATGTAGAACTCATACTCTGCCGGCAATGGAGCGCGGCCGGCATCCGTCTCTTTGTTGCTCATCATTCACATCCTGAGTAAGATTTGCGTTGGCGGGGCCGAGGGGTTCACACGAGGCAATCAGCGCCGGTGCTCGCTGCCGGCAGTAGTGACTTCAAAAACCGTTCGCCTCATTCCTTTGTTCTTCGCGGCGAAGCAGGTGAGGATCTACCGGTAGTTCTTCGCTTCCTCGCGAGCCGCGCCTGCCCACAATGCCTCAAATTCGTGGGTGTAAGCCGCCACCGAGTAGGCGTCCCGAAGGATCAGCAAATTCTCCTGGTTTTCGTCTTCGGATTCGTGCGTCCAGTTGTAGCTGCCGGTAAGAACGGTCTGTTGATCCAAAATGACGAATTTATGGTGCATTTTGGACCCGCGTCCCTGCCGCCCTAACGCCAGGCGAAAAGGAATGATCTCACCGGAAAGAAGTTCCTGCGTGGTGCGGCTCTCTTTGTACTTGTTTCCATCCACCAGCAGGCGGATTTGAACCCCGCGCTCCGCCACTTCTTCCATGGCTTGTGCCAGAGCTGGATGGTTGAAGCGATAAAGTGCCCCGTCAATGGAGCTGGTGGCCTCGTGCAGATGACTCATGATGACATCTGCAACCGATTCACTGCGCGCAAATTTTATCTCCATCTTCACCCTTCATACCGCGTAAGGCGATTCTATGGCGAATCGGCCCCGGATACAAGCACGGTATCCAAACCTGTTACACGCAGATTAACAATTGCGCATTACAGTATTGTGAAGACTGTTGCATCCAAATGTGAAGGGTGCGTTTTGAGGGCCTGCGAGGGGGGGTGGGGTTCCGCCTGCTTCCCTCCCCCTCCAAGTCGCGATCCAGACTACCGGCGGGCCCGGAATTCAATTAGTTGATCTTGAGCAGTTCAACGTCAAACGTCAGCGTGGCATTGGGCGGAATAACGCCGCCGGCTCCTGCCGCGCCGTAGGCGAGACCGGGAGGAATCATCAGCTTGCGCTTCCCTCCCACATGCATGCTCGCGAGGCCCTCATCCCATCCAGGAATTACTTCGCCGCGGCCCAGATGGAGCTCAAACGGCGTCCTTCCCGGGGAGAGTGAGCTGTCAAAAATCTTGCCATCAAGAAACTTGCCCGTGTAGTTCACCAGGATGTCATCGCCGGCCTTGGGTTGTGGTCCCTTGCCCACCACGACGTCCTGATATTTCAGGCCCGTTCCAGTGGTGATCCAGGTTGGAGCAGCGGGCTTGACGGCGGCGGTGGTGTGGGTGCCCGTCGCAGTCGGAGCCTTGTGCGTCACTGTGCTGGGAGTTCCACTTTTTGCTGGAGTTGTTGACGTCGTCTTGGCCGCGCCGGTTTTGGGGGCAGCCGTTGTGGAAGTTTTCGCCGTGGTGCTGGTTGTGGCCGCAGTTTTTGCGGTTGTGGCGGTCTTCGCGTGAGTGGTGGCCGTCGTCGTGGTCTTTGGCGTGGTCGTGGAGGCAGCGGGAGTCTGGGTCGATTCCGTCTGCGACAGAAGCATTCCGGCCGAAACCAAACTGCAAATAAGAACAATGATTGAACGTTTCATAATCCATCCTTTCGAAAATGTAGAAGTGGATAAATTACCAAGACCGCGGCAGCATTACAAGAACAGTGAGTGGTTGCGGCAAGGTACAACCGCAATTCCATTAAGAATCCAAGCCAGAACGCGCCGGAACAAAACTAGTAGTAAAGCCATCGTTCTGCGGACAGTTCACGCCGGGTTGGCGTATAATCGGGGGCCGATGCTGCCCTACGCTCATACGCTTAAACAGGAGGCGACGATGAAAGCCACCATCATTCGCCCTGTCATCATCGTTTTGCTTTTGGGATTGGCCTCGTCCGCCAACGCTCGTGAGGGAGTTCTTTCCCGACGTCTGCCTGTGGGTTATATCACGGCAGGCATGTGCCGGATTGTTATCTCGCCTACAGCCGCACCCCTGCAGGTCGCCAACGGTGCCGAGAAGCCGCAACCCATGACCCAGCAACAAGTGATGGAGCTGGTGGCGGCGCACCTCACCAACCAGCGCATTGAAGAACTGGTCAAGTCCCGCGGCATCGACTTCATGATGGACGATGATTACGCTCGCTCGCTGCGCAAGGCAGGCGCCAATGAGCAGCTCATCACCCTGCTGCGCGAGGCGGGAAAAAAGACGGCCGACGTGGCCCTGGGAACTGAGCCCAACGCGCAGGTCTTCCTTGACGGAAACTTGATGGGCCAGGCCGACGCCAAGGGGGAGTTGGAATTCCGCGCCCTTGTGGGGAATCACACGTTGAAAGTCTCACTGGTGGGGAAGCAGGATTTTGCGCAGCCAATCACCCTGGCGCAAGGGCCGCCCATTCGCGTGGTGGCGCCGCTGGCCGACCTTGCCGGAAGCCTGCGAGTCAAAGCTCCCTCCGGCGCCGCCGTCTGGCTGGATGGCGCTACCGCCGGAACGGTTGATTCCAGCGGTGAACTGCTGCTGAACGGAATTTTGCAGGGAACCCATTCCTTGCGGGTCACTGCATCGGGCAAGGTGGACGATTCGCGCAGCGTCACCGTGGCCGCCGGCGTGGAAACACCCGTGGAGGCAGCGCTTGCTGATGCGGTCGTCGCCAATCCGCAAGACGGGCTGAACTACGTCTGGATTGCTTCTGGCAATTTCCTGATGGGCTGTTCGCCCGGCGACAACGATTGCGCCGAGGCGGAAAAACCCGCGCACTCCGTGACCCTGCAAAAGGCTTATTGGATTGGACAGACGGAAGTGACCGTGGGGGCGTACAAACGCTTTGTGGCGGCGACAAAAGTAAAATTGCCGCCCGTCGCTCCCAAGATCAACCGCGGGTGGAAGATTGATGGCCTCCCCATCGTCAACGTGACGTGGGATGAGTCGAGCCAATACTGCACGTGGGCGGGAGGCAGACTGCCAACGGAAGCGGAATGGGAAAACGCCGCCCGCGCCGGCATCCCTCAGGCGCGCTACGGCAACCTTGCGGATATCGCCTGGACCAAGGAGAACGCGGCAAACCAGACCCACGCCGTCGCGGGCAGGCAGGCCAGCGCTTTCGGCCTTTTCGATATGCTGGGAAATGTGTGGGAGTGGGTGAATGATTGGTACGATCCCAACTACTATCAAACCAGCCCCGCCCAGGACCCCACGGGTCCGGCCACCGGCCTGCAGAGGGTGCTGCGCGGCGGCTCCTGGATTGTCGATGCGAAACTGCTGCGTGCCTCTGACCGCTACAGCATTGAGCCCGCTGTCCGCTCGGAATTCTTCGGTTTCCGCTGTGTGTGGGAACCGAAAGCGCCTTGAGTGCGGTAGCAGCAGCTACCGCCTTTCTGGCTCTGGTTTGGAGTGGTTGAAGGATCAAAAGGCGGTAGCCGCTGCTACCGCACTCTAAGGCTGCCCCGCAGCGGTTCTCCCCCCGGCTAAAAATAAATAACTGAAAATTAGGCGCAATTTTCCGACCGGTCGGAATTTCGCCGCCGTCCCCGCCCGCCGCTGGCCGTAAACGTGCTAGCCTACTACATCGAAAACTGTGCCCGCGTGGAATGGCGCAGGTGCAAGATGGGTCAGGAGCAGGCGAACATTGCAAGGTAGAATGGAAGGTGTTTCACATCCCTACGCCGTGCCCTTTCAATCACTGCCTGCCCCACCCCGGTCGCTGCCCGGTACACAACCCATCTCTTCCCGCGCCTGAGGCGGCAAATGCAGATTTTCAAGCATGGGGAAGTCGGTCCACCAAAGCATGCGGCAGATGCTCAATCACCAGATTTGCGTGATAGGAACCCTGAATTGTCCTGCGAACCCGTGATATTAAGGAGTTGTGCTGTCTTTGTAGCCCAAAACAGGGAAAAAGTGAGCATGCAGGGTCACAGGGATAACCCGAGATGTTGTTGAAAACAAAGGACGGGCTTCCAGCGACAATCTCTGGTTCCGCGATGTGTATGAAAAATAGGCACTTACCGCAACTGTCCGGCGATATTGTTGAAGCGAAAGGAGAAAGGCCTATATCTCACTGTGGGAAAAGCCCGTCAAGCCCCGAGTTGCGTGGCCCGGCTGCCGACGCTCACCTTTGAGTCTATGCGGCATTGCGGACCAGGCAACTTGGAGTGGCACGGGCAATTTGGGCCTCGCGGGATTGAAACCTCTCAATCTCTGGCCGGGGCGGGAAAGAGGCAGGTGTTGGCTCCGATCCCCCAGTGGAGATGCCCGCGCACCTCTTCATGCGTTTTTTCACACCTTAGGGGACATGATGACCGTCATTTTGCGCATTGACGGAAACCCCCTATCCACCCCACTTCCAGTACCTTGGAGTTGCTTGAATTTTATAAGTTATTTGCTTTCAGCGTTTTCTAATATTGCGATGAGGTGCTGGATACTTGGGACAGTTTGGCACATCGGTTGCCCTGAGTCTGGGTGCGAGGGACTTCGGGTCCTAGGGACCTGGGTAAAACCAGGTTGGGGGCTGGGGGTACCGGAAATCGGACGAACCGGAATTCCCAGCCCCCATAAATATTCAGGCAATGTAATCAGGCACCCCTTAGCAGACAACTTGGAAGGATCTGAGGCAGTGATGTTAGACATCACACAGCTTAACGCTTCTCTATCGATGCCAGGCATGGCCGGCGTCAACGCGAAGGTGCCCAAGGAAAGGGTCCATTCGCCGGTAGAACTTCCTCTGCCCCTGGCTGCGGCAAATCCCAAGCCACAGGTCACGTGGCGTGTCACACGTTCCTGCAACTTGAATTGCGTATCGTGCGTGTCAGACGCCCGCCCGCGGCATTATGATTCGGAGCTTACCACTGGCGAAGGCATTGCACTCATCAAGGATCTTGGGGCATTTCAAGTTCCCCGGCTCTTATTTGCGGGTGGCGAGCCGCTGCTGCGAACCGACCTGCTGGAATTCATCTCCTACGCGCGTCAGGTGGGGATCCAGCCGGCCGTCTTTACCAATGGAACTCTTCTCAATTGGGAGATGGCGGTAAAGTTGAAGCGCGCCGGATTGCATTCCGTTTCAATTCTGCTCGAAGGCATTGGCCGGCACGTGGACCGCAACCGCGGCGTGCCGGGAGCCTTTAACGCCGTTCTGGAAGGGTATGAAAATTGTCAGGATGCCGGACTGGAAGTGGAAGTCCGCACCCCGTTGAACCGTTGGAGTCATCGCGAACTTTCCGACATTCTGGATTTTGTGGAGCGCGTGCATATCCGCCGGGTGGTCTTCTCCCACATGGTCTACGCGGGCCGGGGCAATGATCCCCAGGATGACATGACCCACGAGGAACGGCGCCGGGCCATGGACCTGCTGCTCGAGCGGGCCGAAGATTTCCAGCGTCGCGGCGTGCCTATTCATCTTGCCACGGATGAAAACAACGTGGACAACATTTACCAATATCTGCGACTCGCCCGCAAGCAACCGTTGCAGGCAGAAGCCGCCTATCGATTGTTGCAGGAGAGCGGGGCCGGCGTTCGTGGTGCGGGAGTGGGAATTGCAGGCATCGATTCTGCCGGCGACGTCCATCCTGACCCTTATTGGGAAAGCTATATTCTCGGCAATGTGCGCGAGACGCTCTTTAGCAAAATCTGGGGAAATTCCGCAGAGCCATTGTTGCGAGGATTGCGCGATCGCCTTCCCCTGTTAAAGGGAAAATGCGCCAATTGTCACTGGAAGCAAGCTTGTGGGGGAAGCATGAGGGTTCGCGCCGAAAAGTATTTTGGTGATGCCTGGATGCCCGATCCCGCGTGTTACCTCACGAATAAAGAAATAAGTCATGAAGTGCCTGACCAAGTGGGAGCAATGGAAGACGACGTGCTCTTACCAGAGCAGGCTGCGTAAAACAGCCAGTTTGAAGTAGTGAGTCGTGAACATATGATGAAAACCGTTACACACAAGCCGCGGCTCATCTTCTGGGAGGTTACCAAGGGGTGCAACCTGCGTTGCATTCATTGCCGCGCCACCGCTACTGAACTCTCATCCATCAATGACCTACCTACAACCAAAGCCCTGAACATTATAAAGCAAGTCTCTCAGTTATCCCTGCCTATCCTAGTTCTAAGCGGTGGCGAACCTCTTTTTCGAAGCGACATTTTTGAATTGGCCAGCTACGGGCGCGATTGCGGATTGCGCGTAGCCCTGGCCACCAATGGAACCCTGGTTACCAAGGAAGTAGCCCACAAGATTGTGGATTCCGGCGTGCGCCGCGTCTCTATCAGTTTGGACGGAGCGGACGCCGCCACCCACGACTCCTTTCGAGGAATCACGGGAGCATTTGACCAAGCCATACAAGGTTTGAAGAATTTGAAGGAACTGGGCATGTCGGTGCAGATCAACATGACCATCGCCCGGCACAACGCCCACCAGTTGCCCGCCGTGCTTGAAATGTCGCGGAAGCTGGGCGCCGACGCACTGCACACTTTCCTTCTGGTGCCGGTGGGTTGCGGAGTGGGAATTGCCGAGGACCAGATGGTCCCCGCCGACGAGTACGAAAAGATTTTGAACTGGTTCTATGATCGCGCCCAGGAAGGCGGCATTGAACTGAAAGCCACCTGTGCGCCGCACTATTTCCGCGTTGACCGTCAACGCCGCGCGGCGGAGCGGCGAGCTGCCTCCCTGGCGCAGATCACTTTTGGCAGCGATGGGCATGAGATTGGACCCACGGATTTGACCATGCCCGGTTCCACAGGAATCGATCTTCAGCCCCACGCCCGGCGCTCCGGCGGCCACCCGGGCGGCCATCCCGATGGTATGAATGCGGCCACCAAGGGTTGTTTGGCAGGCACTGGCGTTGCATTTATTTCTTACCAGGGTGAAGTTTTCCCCTGTGGTTACCTGCCCGCACTGGCGGGGAACCTGAACCAGCAGAGCCTGGCGGAAATCTGGGATCACGCCCCGGTGTTTCAGGAATTGCGTGACACGGATAATTTGAAAGGCAAGTGCGGCTATTGCGAATTCCGCAATGTCTGCATGGGTTGCCGCGCCCGGGCGTTTGCTGCCACGGGCGATTACATGGATGAAGAGCCGTTCTGCGTATATCAGCCGCGTACGGTGGAAGCAGTTCGGAGCAAGGAGGAGGAAAGCCATGCTTCAATTCACTGATCTGGTACGTGGCGTGGAAGTGGTGCGGGACGTCAAACAGAAATATCCTGAAACCGCACCGGTTTTTGAGAAATTCGGGCTGCGCCCTTCGTGCGACGACTGCTCCATTGAAATGTCGGCGCGCAAAGTGGGCGCTTCCCTTGAAGATCTCCTCGTCGAAGCCAACAAAGTTATCTATCAAATCCGGGGAGTGACTGCCCGGGCCATCTGAGGCTCAATTGCCATGGCCAGTGCCACTTCCAATTTTAATTTACTCGCCGGCTCCCGCGGGCGCTCGTTTGTCCTGCCGCGTGAACATGGGGCCTGGGGAATGCTGTTGGTTCCGCTCGCCACCGGCGCCATCGCGGGCAATCCCGCCGGCGTTCGGATCGTGTGGATTTTATTGTTCGCTGCGGTCGCGTTAGGCCTGTTCTGTTTGCGGACGCCCGTGGAAGCTGCGTCGGGATTTTCTGCTTTGCGTCCGCAGAACGATGACGAGCGGAGGCTAATTTATACATTCATTTCTCTCTACGCCTCCGCTGTCGTCGCTGCCCTGACCGTGCTCATGCTGCGTGCCCATGCTTACGGACTTCTGCTGTTGGGCGCGGCCGCGGCGATAGCTTTTCTGCTTCAGGCAATTCTCAAGCAACTTGGCCGCAACACACGCCTGAACTCCCAATTGACAGGTGCGATTGCGTTGAGCTCTACGGCTCCCGGCGCCTACTATCTGGCGACGGGCCACTTCGGTTCTGTCGCTCTTATCCTATGGCTGGCCAACTGGCTGTTCGCAGCCAATCAAATTCATTTCGTTCAACTTCGGATTCATAACGCACGGGCGACGACGCCCGGGGAAAAATTACGCCAGGGAAAGGCCTTTCTTATTCATCAGGCCTTCTCACTGCTGCTCTTGGGATTGATCTGGCGGGCCGGTTGGCTCCCTGGTCTGATCCTGATGGCATTCAGCCCTCTATTCATGAGAGGGCTTGCGTGGTTTTTGGCATCGCCCCGGCCGCTGCAAGTCCGCCGTTTGGGAATCAGTGAGTTGCTTTATGCCATCGTCTTTGGAATGTTTTTCATCGCGGGCTTTCACCATCCGCTTAGGTAGTGATCTTGCAACCATGCGCGAAAACATGATCGCGGACAACTCGCGTTCGATCAAGAAAGCCCAACTGGGCGTGGGGCCGATGTTTCCACGCTTCAGCGCCCGGGGTATCGATGACGATTCCCTGGCCCGTGTTATTGATGTGGCGCGCCTGGCTCCGACGGAATGGAACCTGCAAACCTGGCGCTGGATTGTGGTGCGTAATGACGGTGCAAAGAGGCAGCTTGAGGCGGCAACTTCCATCAAAGTTCCGCTCAGTTCCGCGCCCGCTATTCTGATCTGCCTGGCCGACACCCTGGCGTGGAAGGCCGCACCGCAATACTTGCAGGAGATGATTGCCAACCGCAAAATCACTGAGGAAGAAGGGCATGAAGCCCTGCGCCGCGTGCGCGAATACTACTCCTCGTCGCCGGAAATCGCCAAGCGTACAGCGCTTGCCAACGCTTACGTGGCGGTGCACCAAATCCTTCTGGGCGCGGCGGAAAGCAACCTCTCCTCCTACTGGCTGACGGAATTCGACGAAGCCAAAATCAAGACGCACTTCCACATTCCTGACAATTTCCTCGTGGCCGCACTTGTGCCCATCGGTTATCGCGAGGAAGCTCCGGCGCCTGCCGCCTCCAAGGTTCCCCTCCGCTCCTATGTCTATAAAGAGAAATTTGGTGAAATAACAGGACCCACCCATTAGTGCGGGCTTCCGGTTTGATGAAGCCAAACTGAGCGCCCACAGCTCATCGTGTTAAAGTAAAGCCTTCCGGTTTGAGAAAAACCCAACGCAGGTGCTGAGATGGATTGGAAGAAGATCTCGATGCTCGCATTCGTGGCCGCCGTGGCATGTCTTGTCTGGCTGGGTTTCCAGAATGCTCTCTTGGGCGCAGGGCCTGTTACGATTGCCATCCAACTTATGGCTTGCCTGCTGATGGCCTGGGCTCGAATCACTTTCGGAATGCGCAGTTTCCATGCGACCGCCAACCCCACAGCCGGTGGACTTGTGACCCGCGGCCCCTACCGCTATCTGCGCCATCCCATCTATTCGGCTGTGCTCTACGCTCTGTGGGCGGGCGTCGCCACGCATCTGTCGATTTCCAATGTTCTTGTTGCCCTGCTGGCCAGCGCTCTGCTTGGGGTGCGGATGTTCGCGGAGGAGCAGCTCCTGCTTGCGGAATATCCGGAGTATGCGGAATATGCCCGCCACACGGCGCGAGTCTTGCCCTTCATTTTCTGAAGCAGTATAGGGGTTCCGCTTGCGGCTGAACGTCACCAACAATGTGGCGCGAATTGGCGTGAGAGGCACCTGCCGCACTGTTCTACAATCAGGATCGTCCCAACTTACCAGGTCAGCCACAAGCCCACAGGAATGACGTCCCCGCTTGGATCCATCACGGTCCCGCTAAAGCTGCTCTCAAAGGTTTGCCCCAACGCGGCTATACAGTTAGGACACAGGAGTAAGAGCACGCATGGAATGACCTGCCGGATTAATGATGGCAAGGATCGCATGACCCATGAAGCGACGCAAATATCTGCGGAAGGGACTGACCCAGTGGGATGGTTGTCGGCATCCCGGAGACCAGGAAATCGGCAAGCACATTAGCATGAATCAGTTGTAGAGCAAAGATGCTCATCAGGATGGACTGTGCCCTCATGATGACGCCCATTTACCACGGCAAGGAGACCGGCCAGAGGGCCGATAAGTGGTTGGCCCACATGTCCGTCCAATTTCGATTACAATACGCACTCTACGTGTATCAGGGCGATCTGCATCGTCACCAGTTTCCAGCTAACGCATAGGGTCATGCGGGAGGTTGTGATGCAGTTTGAGAAGGGAACACTCGCGGATCTGGCGGCGACGCTGGTGACGCTGGAGGAGGGCTTTGCCTCGCTTCCCGCATTTGACGCGCAGGTGCCGGGGCGCGAGCGGATTGGCGAGGTGCTGCAACAGGTTGCCGTTCGGCTGCAGGATAACTATCCGTACTTCCACCCCTTGTATGCCGGCCAGATGCTGAAGCCGCCGCATCCGGTCGCCCGTGCCGCCTACGCTCTTGCCACCTGGATAAATCCCAACAACCACGCCCTGGATGGAGGGCGGGCCAGTTCGGAAATGGAGAAGGAGGCCGTGGCCGAAATCGCCGGCATGTTCGGCTGGCAAGCTCATCTGGGGCACTTGACTGGCGGTGGCACCATGGGGAACCTTGAAGCGCTCTGGGCGGCTGGCCAGCTTCATCCGGGAAAGAAGATTGCCGCCTCCTCACAGGCTCATTACGCGCACAGCCGCATCAGTAAAGTGCTGGGCCTGCAGTTTGTGGAGTTGCCCTGCGATGTTCGGGGTCGCATGGACGTTGATGCTCTGGCGCAAAGGTTGGTCCGGGGGGATATTGGCTGCGTTGTTGCCACGGTTGGAACCACCGGGACGGGATCCGTTGACCCCTTGCCGGAAATCCTTCGTCTGCGTGACCAATACGGCTTCCGCGTACACGTTGATTCCGCTTATGGCGGTTACTTTACCCTTGCCAGAAATCTTGCGGAAGAGACCCGTGCGGCGTACGAAAAGATCAGCCAGGCTGACTCGATCGTGATCGATCCCCACAAGCACGGCTTGCAACCTTATGGTTGCGGGTGCGTGCTGTTTCGCGACCCGAGCGTGGGGGCGCTTTACAAGCATGATTGTGCCTACACCTATTTCACTTCGACGGAACTCCACTTGGGCGAAATCAGCCTGGAGTGTTCTCGCCCCGGGGCTTCGGCGGTGGCGTTGTGGGCCACGCAAAAGTTGCTGCCCCCCGTCCGTGGAGGTGAGTTTGCCGCCGGATTGGAAGCCAGCCGGGAAGCCGCAATGAATTTGGCGCGCCACCTTGCGGCCGATTCACGATGGCTCCTGCCTTTTCCTCCTGAGCTGGATATTGTGGTCTGGACGCCGAATGCTGCCTCCGCCACCCTCGCTTCAGAAATGACACACCGCATTTTCGCGGCGGCTGCAAAACGCGGATTGCACCTCGCGCTGGCCCGGCTGCCCGTCAGGTTCTTCCCCACATTCAGAAATCCAGGTGGCCAAACCGTCAGCGCGGCGCTACCACTGGTTGATTCTTCGGATCAGGAAACGGTCCTTTGTCTCCGATCTGTTTTGATGAAGCCTGAACACCGTGAATGGCTTCAGCAAATTCTGCCCATTCTGGACGCTGCATACCGTGACGCAGCAAAGGGAACTGAAAAATGATCCTCCTTTTGACGGCGCATGTGAGCACGCGCGGCAATCCCACATTCTTTATCATCATTCTCCTCCTTCTGGGCTTCTTCCTGTTCTACCAGGGCTTCCGCTCATACCGTGAATTCCGAATTATGGAAGATACCCCCATTATCCCGATTCGCAGCATTGCCATGGGCCTTTCCCATGTTCGCGGCAAGCCGACCTGTGACGACCATCTCATCAGCCCGCTCACCGGACTTCCCTGTTTCTATTACTGGGTCAAAGTGGAAGAGTACGCGCAGAGTGGCAAGCACAAAGGCTGGGTACCGGTTAGCAACGAAATGGATCGTCATCCTTTCTACCTTGATGATGGCAATTCCCAGATATTGGTGAATCCGCTGATGGCTGAGTTTGAAGTGCTCCCCACTTTCAGTCATGAAATTGGGCCGAGCTCGAGCCGTAATCGTTTTGTTGAGCCATCACTCGGGGTCGAGGGGCCTTCAGAGCAGGACCTTCGCACCTACCTGACGGAACGAATCTCCCGCTCCACCACACAAAATGGGACGGGAAGCATACCCGCACCCAGTGCGGCGAACTCTTCGGGCGCCGATTACAAACTGTCTTTTCCGGGAATCTACATCGGCAGCAAATTGAGTATCGACTTTGGCGCGCAAAGGTATCGCTTTAGTGAGCAATGCCTGCTGGCCGGTCGCGATTGCATCGTGATGGGGACGTGCGTTGAGAATCCCCGCCCCCAAGACGAGCACGACCGGAATCTGATTACCCGAGGTAGTAATGAGGCGACCTTTCTGATCAGTTCCATGACGGAGGAGAAGACAGAGAAGTACCTTAGGAAAAATGCATTGATCCAGATTCTGGTGGGCGCTCTGTTTATCATCATTGCTGTGGCTATTGCTCTCAATAACTCCGGTTTGTTGTAAAGATGCGAGGCTGATCCAGGCGCAAAATTTCATCACGCGGCAGAGGTAATCGCCCTCCAAATCGCGGAACCACTGCTATAATTACTTCTTTGAATCTCAGGGGAAAGTGAAGGGCGAAATACTCAACGACATCGAATGGGCTGACCAGGGTGTGCGCGGGTTCCGCGCCGCGGGCGAAATTGTGCCTGCGTCCTGGACGGGGCAGGCGTAGCAACTTAGGTTTTTCACTGAACATTTCACCATGCAAAATCAACTGCCTGGGGTGCGCCTTGGAAGAATTCGAATCTAACGGATTGACAAACTCAGGTCTTTGCGAATAGTGTACGCCATCTTATGAAATTACTTGTACTCGGGTCCGGTGGTCGTGAACACGCTCTGGCATGGAAACTGCATGAAAGCCAGCAGATGGAAGAGCTGTATTGCGCCCCAGGGAATGCCGGCATCGCCCAGGAAGCGGAGTGCATTCCCGTCGATCTTTCCCAGACAAAGGCCGTTGTTGCCCTCGCTAAGAAATTACGGGCGGACTTGACTATTGTTGGACCGGAAGCGCCGCTGGTTGCCGGAATCGTTGATGAATTTGAAAAGGAAGGGTTGGCCATCATCGGCCCCAACAAGGCGGCTTCACGCCTGGAGGGAAGCAAGGTCTTTTCCAAGGAATTCATGCGGCGGCATGGCATTCCCACAGCGCGCTTCGAGGTGGCTGAAACTTTTGAGGAAGCCATTCATATCCTGGCGCGCTTCCCGCTTCCGGTGGTGGTGAAGGCGGATGGACTCGCCGCGGGCAAGGGTGTGGTGGTTGCGCATGACCATGTGGAGGCGGAACAGGCGGTAGAGGATTTCATGCTGCGCAAGACACTGGGCAGCGCCGGCGACCGGGTGATTATTGAAGAGTGTCTGGTGGGAGAAGAAACTTCCTTTATTGTGCTCACCGATGGCCGCGCAATTCTGCCCCTCGTGCCGACACAGGACCACAAGGCCCTGCTGGATGGTGATCAAGGCCCCAACACCGGTGGCATGGGGGCCTACAGTGATGACTCCATTCTCACTGAACCGTTGCATGACGAAATTCTTCGCACCATTGTTGCGCCCACGCTTGCGGGGATGGAAATGGAAGGTTCCCCATATCGGGGGTTTTTGTATTTCGGGTTGATGATGACGCCTGCCGGTCCCATGCTGCTGGAGTACAACGTTCGCCTGGGTGACCCTGAAGCCCAGCCCATCCTGATGCGGCTGCGATCTGACCTGGCGGACCTGCTGGTGGCGTCGCGCGAGGGCACCTTGGCCTCGGTCGACGTTCATTGGAGCCCCAACCCCTCCATCTGCGTTGTGCTGACTTCCAAGGGGTATCCCGCCAAGCCGGAGGTCGGAAAGGCCATCACGGGTTATGAAGCCGTGGAGGCCCTGGGCGGCGTCAAGATTTTCCATGCCGCCACGCGTTTTCAGGATCGTCAATTGCTGACCACCGGCGGGCGCGTCATGGGAGTTACCGCCATCGCCGAGGATTTGCCCTCCGCTATTAAGCGTGCATACGTGGGGGTTAGCAAGCTCCAGTTTGAAGGAATGCACTACCGGAAGGATATTGGGGCGAAGGCCTTGCAGCGGATTCCAAAAGTCGCTGCGCCTAAGCGCACCCGAGTTCCCAAGGGAGAGCGTCCGTCATCGCGCAAGTAGATCCGGGTCAATCCGGAGCAAATAGGGAACATTCCAATTCAAAGAAATATGGAGGAGAGAAACATGGCTGAAAAGCCTTTGGTTGGCATCGTTATGGGCAGTGACACGGATTTGCCTGTCATGACCGAGGCCGCATTGACCTTGAAAAAGTTCGGAATCCCCTTTGAGATTGAGATCACTTCGGCCCATCGGTCTCCCGCACGCACCTCTGAGTATTCGCGCACGGCGGTGGAGCGCGGGCTAAAGGCGATCATCGTGGGGGCAGGTGGGGCGTCGCACCTGGCTGGAGTGATCGCGGCGGAAACCATTCTGCCGGTGATCGGCGTTCCCATGGCCACCACCACCCTGGCGGGGCTGGATGCGCTGTTGTCGACCGTCCAGATGCCCGGGGGAGTGCCAGTGGCCTGCACGGCCATCGGCAAGCCCGGCGCGATCAACGCCGCCATCTTTGCGGCGCAAATTATCGGAACGGCCGATCCCGCCACGGCACAAAAGCTCTTTGAGCATAAGGAACAATTGGTGCGGGCAGTCGCGGAAAAATCCGAGAAGCTGAAGCGCGAATTCAAAATTTGAAGCCGAGTGACAAGTGACGAGTGACGAGCAAGGTGCATCCAAGCCATTTGATCTTGCTTGTCACTTGTCACTGAATTAGGGAGTCTTCGTGTTCATTGGCCACTTCGGAGTCGCGCTGGCGGCGAAGAAGATCGCGCCGCGCACGTCTCTTGGAACCCTGGTGATGGCGGCGCAGTTTGTGGACCTGCTCTGGCCGGTTTTCCTTCTCCTGGGGATCGAGCGGGTGATTATTGCCCCGGGCACGACGGTGGTCACTCCACTGGATTTTGTTTCCTACCCGTTCTCTCACAGCCTGCTCGCCGATTTTGGCTGGGCCTGCCTTTTTGCGGGAATTTACAAGATCGTCAAGCGCGATTCGCGCGGAGCCATCTGCCTATGGTTTGTTGTCATGAGCCACTGGGTTCTTGATGCACTAAGCCACCAGCCCGATCTTCCGCTTTATCCCGGCAGCTCGACTTATGTGGGCCTTGGCCTCTGGAATTCTACCTTCTGGACCCTCGTGGTTGAAGGCGCAATCTTTGTATTTGGAGTCAGGCTTTACGCCAGAACCACCCGCCCCCGGGACGGCATCGGAATTCTTGCCTTCCGCTCCTTTGTCGCCACTTTGGTGGTGGTCTATCTTCTCAACATTTTCGGCCCTCCGCCTCCCAGCGTGAAGGCCATCGCGTTTTCGGCCTTTGGCATGTGGCTGTTCGTGGTCTGGGCCTATTGGCTTGATCGCCATCGTACAGCCGCTCTTCCCCAGCGAGTGATCGTGCCAACGGTTTGGCCTCCAGCGGACCCGCCACCTGCCCTGTGAGTCTGCCGCATCAAATGGTTGGATGATCCGTACCAGCGCAATGAATTTGGGAATCCTCCGGCAACAGAATATAATCTCATCCACTATGGACGAAAACATACGATTGACCGGCATGGTCAAGGCGGGGGGCTGCGCGGCGAAGTTGAGTCCCAGTATTTTGGACTCGGTCCTTGCCCGTTTACCCAAACAAATTGATCCCAATGTGCTGGTAGGGTTTGAAACATCCGACGATGCCGGTGTTTACGTGCTCACGCCGGATCTGGCACTGGTGCAGACGGTGGACTTCTTTACCCCCATCGTGGATGACCCGTACACCTTTGGCCAGATCGCCGCGGCCAATGCATTGAGCGATGTTTATGCCATGGGTGGGCGGCCGATTTCCGCGCTCTCCATCGTCGGGTTTCCCAACAGCGGCCGTGATGTGGGAATTCTGGAGAAAATTCTCCAGGGCGGCCTGGCAAAGATGCAGGAAGCCGGCTGCACGGTGATTGGCGGGCACTCCATCGCCGATGAGGAGATCAAGTTTGGCTATGCGGTGACCGGACTCATCAATCCGCAACGCGTCCTGAAAAATGTTGGTGCACAACCCGGCGACGGGTTGATTCTTACCAAACGCCTGGGCACCGGGGTGATCGCCACCGCCTTGAAGAAAGACGCCGCGCAGAAAGAGGCGGTTGATGCGGCCATCCTCTCCATGTGCACACTCAACCGCCTCGGCTTGGAGCTGGCGTTGCCATTTGCAGTCCACGCCGCGACCGACGTCACGGGCTTCAGCCTGCTTGGCCACGCGCGGGAAATGGCAGTGGGCAGCAAGGTGAGTTTTGTCATCGACTCCGGCAAGTTTGAGTTTCTGCCCCAGGCACGCGAACTCGCGCACGCAGGCTTTCTCTCCGGTGGTTTGAAGCGAAATCAGGAATTTATTGGTGGGTGTGTCGAGTTTGCATCGGATGTTCCAGAGGACGTCAGGAATCTTCTTTTCGATCCGCAGACCTCCGGTGGGTTGTTGCTTTCAGTGCCTGCGACAGATGCCGCGAAGCTTCTTGAATCCTTGCGCGCGAATGGAGTGGCCGGGCAGCTTGCGGGCGAGGTCATCGAAAAGACGCATCCACTCATTCATGTGCGATGACCGTATTCCAAGAACCTGCACTGCGATTCGGGTCGGGCGTCGTTTTTTCGCCGTATGGAGCACGGGTTTATCAGGTATGAAACGCAAATGCATGCAATTCACAAACCCCGAGTAAAAATCTGCTGCATCAGCTCTCCTGAGGAAGCCGCACTGGCAATTGATGCCGGCGCAGCGGCATTGGGGCTTGTCTCCAAGATGCCCAGCGGGCCCGGCGTAATTACCGAAGAAGTGATTGCCCGCATTGCGGCGCGAGTGCCGCCCGGAGTTGCAACCTTCCTTTTAACGAGTGAAATAGATGCCAGCGCCATTATCTCCCAGCAAAAACGCACTGGGGTGAACACCCTTCAACTCGTGGATAGCGTGCACCCGCTGGCGCTTCAGCAGATACACGCGGCCCTGCCGGGAATCGCCCTGGTTCAGGTGATCCACGTCCGCGGGGCGGCCTCCATTGAAGAAGCCCTGGCCCTGGCGCCATACGTGGACGCGTTGTTGCTCGATTCGGGCAATCCCTCGCTGCCAGTGAAGGAGCTCGGTGGTACCGGACGCACGCATGATTGGTCCATCAGCCGGCAGATCCGGGAAGCCGCTCCCGTCCCCGTTTTTCTGGCGGGAGGGTTGACGACGCTGAATGTTGCGGAAGCAATCTGCCAGGTTGAGCCCTTTGGGATCGACCTTTGCAGCGGTGTCCGCACGAAAGGCAAGCTGGATGCTGAGAAACTTGCGGCGTTCTTTCATGCCGTCTCAAGCGCATTTCGGGAGGAGGCTGGCGCTGCCTTTCCTTAGGCCTGCATTGCGCCTTTTGCCGCTAACAGGTTAAGATTGCCACGATGAAACAACTTCCTACGCAACTTATTGTCGGATTGGGGATCCTGCTGGTTGGAGGCGGAATTGTTGGCGGGGAGTATTTTCTGGTGAAGTGGTATCCAAAGCACAAAGAGGCCGTGAAGAAGGAAACTCTGGCACCCACCTCTTATAAGAATGATGATTTGGGATTTGAACTCCAGGTGGCGGCGGGCATTAATGAGAAGGCAGAGACATTTGCCGGCGGCGTCAGGATTTTTTCACCCCGGTTCCTGACCGAAGGCCCCACCCTGACGATTACTTCACAGCCGAATCCTGATAAGGCTACTGAGTTCACGCCCCAGGAATTGGCCATTTGGGAAACTGATGGGGTGCAGCACAATATTTGGCGGTACGACTTTCAGCACACTCGAATTAATGATCGCGATGCAGTACTGATCTGGCAGTACAAGAATCACGCCATGCTGCTGACAGCGCGGGTAATTTCGCCTGACCATATCGTGGAGGCCAATTGCACTCCCGCCAGTGCTGACGAAGCTCTTTACTTGCAGGCATGCGAAGAAAGCGTGCAAACAATCAAGGTGGCGGGGCCGCCATCTCCACAGCCCGCCCCTGAGGGTGGCATTGAGGAGCTTCCAGGCACGTTGCCCCTAAAGCCAGAGACTGGCGCAAGAAACAAGTAATTCCTCTTGCTGAACCGGCGTGGTTCAGCGTGACAAAACAGTGTCCCTGATCTAAAACAATTTCGATGCCCGCAACCTGCGGAGGCGCAGGCGGAACGAAACAAGTTCCGCGTGAGGATTAAAGGAGGCTTGGTGAGTCGATCCATACCAAAGTGGGAAGCCATCGAAGGCAATTTGGCAACACCCCAGGGATTTCGTGCCGCCGCAGTAGCCGCTGGAATCAAGAAGAAACGCGACGCCCTTGATTTGGCGATGATCTTCTCTGATTCGCCCTCAACAACGGCGGCTGGCGTTTTTACCACCAATCGGGTTGCTGCAGCGCCAGTCGTGCTTTCGCGAAAACACCTGACGGAAAGCCGGGGCCGTTGCCGCGCCATCGTCGTGAATGCCGGAAACGCCAATGCCTGCACCGGGCGCCCGGGCATGCACACGGCGGAGGAAACCGCCCGCACCGCCGGCAATCTGCTGGGAATCGAGACTTCCCAGGTTGTAGTGGCGTCGACGGGAGTCATCGGCATCGCGCTCAATCCGGACCTCATTCTTCACCAACTCCCCCATCTGAAAGAGAAACTCTCCCAGGAAAATGCCGGAAAAGTGGCAAACGCCATAATGACCACCGACACTTTTCCAAAAACCTGCGTGTTGCGATCGGAATCAAAGGGTAAGGTCGTGCATATCGCCGGGGTCGCCAAGGGTTCAGGGATGATTCATCCCCGCATGGCCACCATGCTTTCTTTCATCACCACGGACGCCTCCATGGGTGAGCGTATGTTGCATAACCTCCTGGCCGGGGCGGTGGCTGAGTCCTTCAATCGCGTCACGGTGGATGGAGACACCTCCACCAATGACAGCGCCGTTGTGCTTGCCAGCGGTCTTTCAGAAACGGCGGTAATTCCCGGTAATGAAAGCCGGGCTTGGTTTTCCGAGGGCTTGACCCTGCTCTGCCAAACGCTCGCTCGCATGATTGCGCGTGACGGCGAAGGCGCTTCCAAGTTGGTCACCGTGGAGGTTGTGGGGGCGCGGACTCCGCTTGATGCGGACCGCGTGGCGCGCGCGATCGGCAACTCGCCCTTGGTGAAAACGGCGCTGGCGGGCTCTGACCCCAATTGGGGCCGCATCATCTGCGCGGCGGGTTATTCCGGCGCGAAATTCGATCCCAATAAGATCGACGTCACCGTCAACAACATGCCGCTGTGCCGAAAAGGTGTCGATGCTGGTTTCGACGAAGCAGCAGCGCACGCGGAGCTTGACCGGAAAGAAGTCCTGCTGCACGTCGATCTTCACGCCGGCAGGGCCACCGCCCGGGTTTGGACGTGCGACTTCACGCGGGCTTACATTGATATCAACGCCTCTTACAGAAGTTGAAGGCGCAGTGGCGTTCCCCGGCGGGGAGCGCAAAAGAGCACGGGTGCCCGTTCCGGCGCAGCCTGCTTAGATTATCCAATCGGCAGGCGCGTTAAAGGGGAACTGCTCGTAATCAAGCACCGCGCCCGAAATCATTTCATTCGTGGCGAAAAACAGAACGCCTTTGGCCACATCGGCAGGCAGCAGCATGCGGCCTGAAGGTCGCGTCTTCTCCGCTGCCTCCAGCCAGTTCTTTCCCCTCCCTTCAATCACCTCCACAACATGGCGCTCTCCCTCGGTAAGCGTCCAGCCGGGAATGAGCTGATTCACCCGAATCCGGTATTTCGTGAGGTAATTCGCCAGGTTCTTGGTGAATGTCGTCATCGCTCCCTTGGAGGCGGAATAGGGCAGCAGGCGCTTCCCTCCGCAATAGCCGTTGCCGGAGCCGATGTTCACGATGCAGCCGCTTCGCCGCTCCTTCATGTGCCGCACCGCCTCCTGGCAGAGAAGGAAGGGCGCACGCACGTTGACCGCGAAGATCTCATCCCACAGTTCGGCCGTAGCGTCCTCAATGTTGGCCCGATGCACCACCGCGGCATTGTTCACAAGAATGTCGACCCGTCCGAAGTGGGCAAGAGCATCGCGAACCAGGCTGCGGCAGAGGGATTCATCCTGCAAATCGCCGGTCAGCAGCAGACCCTGGCTTCCGGCAGCCTCGATGGCCTGGACCATCTTTTCCCCATCGGCTTGCTGCTTCGCGAGCCCATGCACAGCTACTCGCGCCCCATTTTCCGCCAGCTTCAGAGCGATTCCCCCGCCAATGCCTTGAGTTGACCCCGTGACAATCGCCACCTGGCCCGCCAAAGATTTGTTTTCGCCAATTGCCTCGCTCATAAGTTCCTCTGTTCACGATTCCAAATTGCAGTGCAGGAGAGCATCCTCCCACCTGACCGAATATCATAGCTTACCGCATTAACCGGCAAACCTATTTTGCGGCGCGCGCAGAGATGGCAAGAATCCTGTTGTCATGCGGGCAACAGTTGCGTAAGCTTGCGTGCCCGCTGAATTTATCGTGAGGTGGGATAAGTCTTGCGTTGGGGGCGCGGCTGTAGATTGGGTAAGGCCAAAATTGCCGGGAGGATATCGATGAATCGACGAACGTTTTCCAAAACCCTTGCCACGGGCGCACTGGGCGCTGCTGCTCTCTCCCCCGGGTCCCTGGCCCCGGCGATGCCACTCCCCGCGGAAACGCCCCTCGATGAATCGCCCTTTAAGATCTCCATCATGCTTTGGACGGTCTTTCACGGCCTGCCCTTTGAGCAGCGCTTGGAAAAGGTTGCCGAGGCCGGTTATCACGCCGTGCAATTGGTTACGGAGGCTTTAACCTGGACGGATGATGAATTCCGCCGCTACAACAAGAAGCGCGCCGAATTGGGAATCACCTTTGACACTGTCTGTTCCGTGCGCCACGGCGCGGGCGACCCCAGTGTTCGCGAAGCCTTTCTGGCAGACATTCGCGAGTCGCTGAAAATTATGGACAGGATCGAGTGCCCCAAGCTGATCGTGATGTCGGGCAACGTGGTGCCGGGCCTCTCGCCGCAAGCCCAGCACGCCAGTTGTGTCGAAGGCTTGAAACGGGCGGCGGAACTTGTGGAGGGCAAGGGCATTACCCTGTTGCTGGAAAATATCGACCTTGAAGAAAACCCCCATTACTACATGTGGTCCATGCCCGAGGCCTTCAAGATTATTGACGAAGTGAATCATCCCCAGGCCAAAGTCCTCTATGACTTCTTCCACGCGCAAATTTCCGGCGGAAATCTGATTTCCAACCTGGAAAGACATTTCGATAAAGTGGGGCTGATTCACATTGCCGATGTTCCCGGCCGCCACCAGCCGGGCACCGGAGAAATCAACTACCTAAACATCTACAAGAAACTTGGCGAACTAAACTACAACCGTTACGTGGCCATGGAATTCTTTCCCATCGGAGACCCCGTCAAAATCCTTGCCGCAGCGCGCCAGGAAGCACTTCAAGCCGCGCAGGAGCGAAAGCCCTAAGCCTGGTTGGGGCCGCAACTTTTTCACTGCACGACCACCCTCAGCGTCATTTTGCGCATCAAAGTGAATGCGTCTGGTTGTCCCACCTTGAATGGCACGTGGTCAATTCAAGCCGATAGGTGCGCTCGCACAGTCCAGGCTTCAGGTCGTTCAATTCAGTAATGTTCAGATAAACCAGCAGAGAAGAAGCGATTTACTTTGAGTCGCATGGACATTGCGGGCCCATTGATGGCAGAGGACGCCTCAAAATGGAAGTGTCAATCCCTGGGAGGGTTTGAGGAGGATAATGCAACATCGATATATTGGTCATTCATCAAGGGTAATGGGCCGCCTCTTCCTTGTCTGCATGGCGGGTTTGGCCGCAGTATTTGCGCCCGGCGCCGGGATTGCTTTGGGATCCCCGGCGAAGCTCAACCCTGACGTCCTGCATGAACTCAGCGACTCTTTTCAGTCCCTCACCCGCAAGGTATCCCCAGCAGTGGTCCAGATTCAGGTGACGAGCTACGGCCCGGTGCGTGGAGGTGACGAGGAATCGGCCGAATTGTTCGGAGTTCAGCACGTAACCGGTTCTGGAGTCATTGTTGACCCTGACGGGTACATCATTACCAATGCCCACGTCGTCGCCGGGGCACAGCGGGTCCGTGTGGTTTTGTCCCCTCCATCTGCCGGATCGCCCCCTGCGGTGCTCAAGTCTTACAATCGCATCCTGGATGCCACAATTGTTGGTGTTGATAAGAATATGGACCTCGCGCTTTTGAAGATCGAAGCCCCCGGTCTTCCCAGCCTGCCCCTTGGTGACTATGACAAACTGCGGCAGGGGCAAGTGGTTTTGGCTTTTGGTAGTCCTGAGGGATTGGATAACTCCGTCACCATGGGCGTCATCAGTTCGGTGGCCCGCCAGGCGAATCCCTCAAGCCCGATGATCTATATTCAGACGGATGCCCCCATCAACCCCGGAAACAGTGGCGGACCGCTGGTTGATGTGGACGGGAACGTGGTGGGAATCAACACCTTTATCCTCACCCAGGGAGGAGGCAGCGAAGGCTTGGGATTTGCCATTCCCTGCGCCGTGGTCAAGTTTGCCTATGCACAGTTGAAGGAACATGGCCACGTCCATCGCGGCCACATCGGTGCTGCCGTACAGGCCATTACTCCTGGCATGGGCGTAGCTCTTGGACTGCCCCAGGATCATGGCGTAATGGTGACGGACGTGGAACCAGGAGGACCAGCGGATACCGCGGGCTTGAAAATTCAGGACATTGTGATGGCGCTGGACGATCAACCGATTGTGACCCTGGCGGAATTTCAGACGTTCCTGCTTCTGCGCGCACTGGGAGAAAGCATAACCGTTGACGTCCTCCGTGGTTCGGAAAGACTTACGCTGCAGATACCCGTGGTTCCGCAAAGGAATGATCTCGATAAGATGGTGGACCTCGTGAACCCGGAGAAGAATATGGTCCCGAAACTCGGCATTCTCGCCTTGCAAATCGACGAGAAGATTGCCACCATGTTGCCGAGAACACGGATCTCCTCAGGGGTCATCGTGGCGGCGCTTACGGCCACCGGAAGCTCTGGGGCAGCTGGCCTCCGCCCGGGTGACATCATTCACTCTTTTAACCGTGTTCCGATTCTGACGCTGGAGGCGCTTCGAACAGCACTGGACGGTATAAAGTCCGGTTCGCTGGTGGTCATGCAGGTGGAACGTGATGGCGAGTTGCAATACGCCACCTTTGAGATGGAATAAGGTTTCAATTCATAGATCCGGTTTCTGACTCAGGACACTAGGACTTGCTTGATTTAATTAGCGTACGTAACTGGTTCCAGGTTGCGCTTTGATTTCAACGACTTAAAAATGCGCGAATTAATCCAAGCAAGTACTAGTGTAGTGTCCCGTGTAATACTCGACGACGGTATATAGCACGGACCCCTCGCCCCCTTGGGGGAGAGGGGTAGGGGGTGAGGGGGTCTCCCTATTGTCAACTTTAATGTGGGACACCACATTAGTTCCATAAGCCCTTCCAAAAGGAGAATTCATGAGCACGGACTTTCTTAATATCGCAGGGATTTACAAAACCAACACCGGGCTCTTTAAGAAAACTTTGAATGGCATTCCTGCGGACCGCCTGCTGGCCCGGCCCTCAGATGATTGCAACCACCTCCTTTGGATTGCCGGGCACGTGGTGGTGCATCGTGCCAGGGTCCTGAAACTTTTGGGACAGGAGTGGTCCGCTCCGTGGGAACAGCTCTTCGCCCGCGGGTCCAAACTTGTGGCTGACGATCAATACCCGGGAATCGACGAGCTTAACCAGGTTTGGGATGAAGTGTCGGGCAGACTTGCCACATCTTTGGACAGTGCGTCGCCTGAGGCGCTGGCGGCGCCGGTCTTGAAGGGAATGACCCTGGACGGCAAGATCAGCGGACAAATCTCTTTCCTCGCACTTCACGAAAGCTATCACGTCGGCCAAATGAGCTATCTGCGCAAGTGGCTGGGCTTTGGCCAGGCCATCGGATAGAGCTCGCAGCCGGGCGTCTACTTTCCCGGTTGTTGATGCTTTGCACCATAAAGTACTTGACATGATTTTTGGCCTTTGATATAAATCCTCCCATGCCTTGTGCCGGACCCGTTCGCTCCCGCCGCCTTCGCCCTGCCCCGCTGAATGCTCACGCGGTCGAGGATCTGCGCTTTATTCGCGAGACCATGGAGAACGCCGCGTCGTTCACCGCCGTTCCGGGCTGGGGTGGTGTGGCCATGGGGGTGACGGCGCTGGCCACTGCCTGTGTGGCTCCGCATCCAGCAAGCGCTAGGGCTTGGTTGATCACCTGGTTGGCTGCCGCGTTGGCTGCTTTTGCCCTGGGCGCCCTCTCCATCTACTGGAAGGCACGCCGCGTGGGCACGCCGGTTCTCTCCCGGCCGGGCCGCAAGTTCCTGCTCAGCCTGTTTCCACCCCTGATTGCTGGCGCAGTGATTTCCGCCGCGATTTACGCCGCCGGGCAGGGTCATCTGTTGCCCGGAATCTGGCTGCTGCTCTACGGCGTCGGCGTGATGTCCGCCGGTACGTTTTCCGTGCGTGTCGTCCCCGTGATGGGGCTCTGCTTCATGCTGGCGGGCGTGGTGGCGGTGTTTTGCCCGGCCGCGTGGGGCAACGCGGTGATGGCCTCAGGATTTGGCGGGCTGCACATTCTCTTCGGAACGATCATTGCAAGGAGGTACGGTGGCTAGATCCAACCCCCTCGGCGGGCGTCACTCGCTGGAAAAGCGAACCGTCGGCCGCAGTGCCCAACGGGAGCACGCGCCTGCGCCCGCCCCGGCAGAACTTGACCGTTTGATTCATGAGCGCATGCGGCTGGGCATCGTCAGCGCCCTCGCGGCCAATGAATCGCTCAGCTTCCATGATCTAAAGAAATTGCTGGCCACCACGGACGGCAACCTGAGCGTCCACGCCCGCAAGCTTGAGGACGCGAAATACATTGAGTGTGAAAAGTTTTTTGAAGGCCGCCTGCCCAAAACGGTCTACCGTCTCACCTCCACCGGGCGGCAGGCGCTTGAAAGCTACCTGGACCAGATGGAAGCCTTGATCGATTCCATGCGGGCACGGTAGCGGGAAGAGCAAAATTTTTTGCCTTTGTACTTTGTAATGCAAAGTACATTGTGAAATGGGAGGTTTTCAGCAGTCAGTTCTCAGTCATCAGTTAAGGCACCTCTAACTGACGACTGACAACTTCATGGGGGCACACGGCATGAACAATGGAAATGGAAATTTGAACTCCCAGCAGTCACGCCTCCACGTGGCCATCATCATGGATGGCAGCGGGCGCTGGGGCGTGGCTCGTGGATTACCGCGCGTTGAGGGCCACCGCGCCGGACGCGCCGCGGTTCGCCGCACCATTCTCGCGGCCCTCCAGCAGGGCGTTCACACGTTGACCCTCTTCACTTTTTCCACGGACAACTGGGGCCGCCCGGAGAACGAAGTGGCGGAACTGATGCATACCTTTGAGGGATTCTTCCGGGTGGATGCCCCGGCGCTCGCCGCGCAAGGCGTCCGCATCTCGGTAATGGGACGGCGCGACCGTCTGCCGGATGATCTGCGCGAGGCAATTGAGAAGATTGAGGCAAGAAGCGTGCGGGAAAAGGCACTGCATGTCCGCCTGGCCATTGACTATTCCGGGCGGGATGCAATTCTTGCGGCCGCACTCCGGTTCCAATTATCTGCTGACGATTCCGCCGAGAGGTTCGCCTGCTTGTTGGCAGAAGGAGATGCCATCGACGAACAGGTGCCCGACGTGGACTTGCTGATTCGCACCGGCGGAGAGTTGAGGTTAAGCAACTGCCCGCTTTGGGAGATTGCCTACGCCGAGCTGTACTTTACCGCGTGCCTCTGGCCGGATTTCGGTGCCGCCGACCTCGCCGCCGCCCTGCAGGACTTTCACACGCGCCAGCGCCGTTTTGGACGGATCCCCGCCGGAATACCTGAAGCCGTGATGGAGTAACTCACAAGGAGATTGACTGATGAATGCCACTGCGAAGTTGGAAATATCCGTTCTGGCGGCTGCCCTAACCCTCGGAATCATAGGCGACGCGCTGCTGAGGTCCTTTCCCTGGGGAGTGAACTTTGCCCTTTGGGCCGGCTTGCTGGCAGCGGCGATCTACTTTCTGGGGCGGGAACGTGCGCAGGCTTTCTCGTCTGGCGGAGGCTGGCTGATGCTGCCGGTTGTGCTCTCCCCGGCGGCATTCCTTTGGCATGAATCAACGGCGCTCAAGGCGCTGAGCATGCTCTGCCTGCTCACCGCCCTCTCCCTCGTCATGTTGCGCGCACAGGGCTCGCGACTGCGCACTTCCAGCCTGGTGAAATACGCTGTGGGCGGTGTCATCGCTGGATTCAATACAGGTTTCGGCGCGCTTGCCCTGATCTTTGGGAATACGGAATGGAAAAAGTCGTTCGTAGGCACGTCCCGCCACGGCCTTGCTGTGGTGCGGGGGGTTGCATTTTCCCTTGTGCCCCTGCTGATCTTCGGGTCGCTCCTGATGGCTGCGGACGCTGTCTTCAAAAGCCTGATCCATAACCTCTTGCACTTTGACTTTACCCACCTGGCGCTGGTTGCGTTCCTCACTTTTTGGGCGGGCGGATATTTGCGCGGCATTTTGTTTGGCAAGGAACTGAGCCTGGGCGCGCAAAAGGTTGCGCCGCCCGCTTTGCTGGGCGCAATCGATATGGGAGTGTTGTTGGGCTTGCTCGACTTTCTATTCCTGGCTTTCGTCGCCGTGCAGTTCAGGTTTTTCTTTGGCGGGTCAGCCTTGGTGCATTCCACCACCGGTTTGACTTACTCGGAATACGCGCGTCGCGGCTTCTTTCAATTGCTCGCGGTGGCCGCTTTGCTTCTGCCCTTTCTGCTGATGGTCCACTGGCTGTTGCGGCCTGACGACGCCTCTGCCCAGCGGCTGTTCAAATGGCTGGCGGGATTTCAGATCGCGCTACTGTTTGTGATTATGGCGTCGGCTCTCCAGCGCTTGCGGCTGTACCAAACAGAATACGGGCTCAGCGAGCAACGCCTTTACCCCACGGCCTTCCTGGGCTGGCTGGCGGTGGTTTTCATCTGGTTCTGCCTGACGGTTTTACGCGGGCACCGCGAGCGCTTTGCCTTCGGAGCCATGGTGGCGGGCTTTCTGCTGGTGGCCACGCTTCACGCAATAAACCCCGACGCACTGATTGCGCGCACGAATATTGAGCGTGCACGCTCCGGCCTTCCCTTTGACGCCCATTATGTTTCGAGTCTCAGCGCAGACGCCGTGCCGGAGATTCTTGCCGGACTGCAATCCCTCAATCCTGTCGACCGCCGCAAGCTGGCGAAAGCAATTCTGGAAAATTGGGCTCCTGGCGGAAACCCCGACTGGCGCTCGTGGAATCTTTCCGGTGCGCAGGCCCGGCAGGCCATCGCTGAGCATGAGGCGGAGCTTCGCGCCGATTGCGCCAAAATTCCGTAAAAGCCTCAAGGTATTGAACTTATGAGGAGCCCCAGGGTGGCTCGCCGACCACCTCTGCCGCCGATTCCAAGAAAATCCTGTTGCGGCAATATTTTTTTGCTGTCACTGTCGATTTTCACCAAATCAAACGTCGTACAGGTGGCGGCAGATTGCCGACAGCGCCGGGCGGGCAGGAATGGTTAACAACCGCGACCCCCGAAGCCGGAGCAACCACAACTCACAAGGAGGCTTTAACCATGCAATACCTGTTACTGATCTGCGAGAATGAGCAACGCTATGCCCAGGGTTTTCCGGAGGGGGAGATGGCCGGGTATATGGCATTTGGCAAGGAGTACGCCACTGCCATCAAGGGGGGAAACGCCTTGCAACCCACCGGCACGGCCACCACGGTTCGCGTTCGCGACGGTAAGACCCTGACCACCGACGGTCCCTTTGCCGAGACCAAGGAGCAGCTCGGCGGTTTCTACCTGGTGGAAGCGAGCGACCAGAAAGAGGCCGTCGCCATGGCCGCGAAGATCCCTGGTGCCGCCAGCGGGTCGGTTGAGGTTCGGCCCATCATGAAGTTTTCCTAGTTGCGGGCACGCTTGATAGCGGCCGCATCAATTCATCCAATTTGGGTTCGGTTCATTCGGGAAAAGGAGGAATGGCAGGCCAATGACGGCCGCCATTCCGGGGAGGGAGAAATGTGTCCTGCATGCTTTACAACCCTGGTTCTGATGGCAGCCGGCGCCCTTTCAACGGGCGGCCTGGCCACACTCGTCGTCAGGAAAGTTCAGGCGCCGGTTGGCGTTAAGTCCGATCCGGCACCAAATCACATTGTGAAAAAACAAGGAGGAGAGTGAAATGGAAACCAAGACACTTGCTGCAAACGTCGCATCCAGAGCAGAATGGCTCGCTGCCCGCAAAGCGCTGCTGGCCAAAGAAAAGGAATTCACGCGGCAGCGGGACGCGCTCAGCGCTGAGCGCCGCGCGCTCCCCATGGTGAAGATTGAGAAGGACTATGTCTTTGACGGTCCAGAGGGGCGCACCACGCTGCAAGACCTTTTTGGCAGTCACCACCAGTTGATTGCCTACCACTTCATGTTCGATCCGGCATGGGAGCAGGGTTGCAGCGGCTGCTCATACTTTATGGACAACCTTGCGGGCGGCCTGCTTCACCTGGGTGCGCGCGACACGGCGTTTGTGGCCGTCTCACGCGCTCCACTGGCCAAAATCGAACCGTTCAAGAAGCGCATGGGCTGGGATTTTGCCTGGGTCTCTTCGGGTGGCAACGATTTCAATTATGATTTCCACGTCACACTCGACCCGGAGAAGGATGAATACCAGTACAATTACGTCAGCGTAAAGAGTCTGCTGGCGGCAGGAAAGCATTGCACTCCGAAGGGCGAAATGCCGGGACTCAGTGTCTTCCTGCGCGACGGCGACGAGATCTTTCACACTTACTCAACCTACCAGCGCGGCTTGGATTTGCCCATGAACACGTATAACCTTCTTGACATGACGCCGCTCGGCCGGCAGGAGGAAGGCGGGCGTCCCATGGCCTGGCTTCGCCACCATGACCGCTATGATATCGCCTGAGTTCCTCGTGCGGCATACTTTCGGCGATGTTTGATAACGGATTCGAATGCGCCCGTCCACCACTCATGCTGTCAACCGGGAGGGGCGCATTCGAACACGAGATTCGCTTGATCCACTTTCATCTCTCTACGGAGGCTCAAATGCGTTACATGCTGTTAATCTATGGTAATGAACGGGCTCGGGAAGCGGCGCCGGCGGAAGAGCTCCAGCAATCAATGGAACAGGCGCAGGCGGTCATGGTGGAAGCTAACCGCAACGGAGTGTTTGTGGGGGCGGACCCGTTGCAGCCCACAGCAACCGCCACGACTCTGCGCAAACAGGACGGCAAAGTGCTGATCACGGATGGCCCCTTCGCCGAAACCAAGGAGCAGTTGGCGGGCTACATCATTCTCGACTGCCGCGATTTGGACGAAGCGCTGGAATGGGCGGCAAAATTCCCCGGGGCTTGCGGTGGTATTGGTTGTGTGGAAGTCAGGCCGATCCTTGAAATACCCGGGTTTGGGAAAAAAGACCAAATGAGCGCGGCTTAGGGCGTGCATGAATGATCTGAAGAGCGCGGTGGAAAGCGTCTTCCGGCGCGAGTCGGGGCGAATCATCGCCAGCCTCATCCGGGTTTCGGGCTCCTTCGACCTTGCCGAAGAAGCGATGCAGGACGCCTTGATGACGGCGCTTGAGCGCTGGTCCGCCCACGGCATTCCAGACAATCCCGGCGCCTGGATTACCGCGGTTGCTCACCGCAAGTTGATTGACTACGCCCGCCGCGCCACCACCCGTCGCGATAAGGAGGATCAACTTCTCTACGAGACGGCGCCGGCGCGGACGGGCGATGATCCCATGCCTGACGATCAAGAAATGAACTTTCCCGATGACCGCTTGCGCCTTATTTTCACCTGCTGCCACCCCGCCTTGAATGCTGAGGCGCAGGTGGCGCTGACGCTGCGAACCTTGGGCGGGCTTGCCACGCCGGAAATCGCCCGGGCCTTTCTGCTGCCGGAGGCCACGCTGGCGCAAAGGCTTGTCCGGGCCAAGCGCAAGATTCAGGACGCGCGCATTCCCTATGAAATTCCTCCCCCGCACGTGCTGCCTGAGCGCCTTGCCTCCGTCCAGGCGGTCATCTACCTGATCTTTAACGAAGGCTACACAGCCACGACGGGCGACAGCCTGATCCGCCGCGACCTGTGCACTGAAGCGATTCGCCTGGCGCGGACTTTAAGTGAATTGCTGCCGCAAGAAGCGGAAAATCTGGGGCTGCTGGCGCTGATGCTGTTGCACGATTCCCGCCGCGATGCGCGCGTGAATTCCCAGGGCGAACTGGTGCCGCTGGAGGAGCAGGAGCGCTCCCTGTGGGACCGCGAGCGGATTCGCGAAGGCCTGGGTCTGGTGGAAAAAGCGCTGCGACTTCGCCGCATTGGACCGTATCAATTGCAAGCCGCTATCGTCGCCTTGCATGCCGAGGCGGGGACCGCCGGTGAGACGGATTGGCGGCAAATCGCCGGGCTCTACCGCGAACTGGCCAGAATCATGCCCACGCCCATCGTGGCGCTGAACCATGCCGTGGCCGTGGCCTTGGGCGAAGGGCTGGAAACCGGTTTGGCCATGATCGATCAACTGGGATTGTCCGGCCAGCTTGATTCCTATCACCTTTACCACGCCGCCCGAGCGGACATCCTGCGCCGCCTTGACCGTCCGCACGATTCGGCGCAAGCTTACCGCCAGGCGCTCAGCCTCACCGCCAACGCTGTCGAACGCCGCTATCTGAGGCGCCGCCTGGCAGAACTGGAATTACTGTCCTAGGAAATTTCCGGTGGATCGACCGCTCAATTGAATCCTCCATACTCGCCCATGGCCTCCAATTTCCATCTGTCTCATGCGTGATTAGGCCGGACGAGGATGGTAACCGATTGAGGGGTTTCCTCGCAGCCGTTTACACGCGTGTTATAATCCGTTTCCGACTCGGTTTTTAGAGAGCTAAGGTTCTCCGCTATGTTCGACTACATCAAGATTGAAGGCTTCCGAAGCTTTAAGAATGTCGAGCTGGAAATGCCGCGCCTTGCCGTCCTCATTGGACCGAACGGCGGCGGGAAGTCGAATCTTCTTGATCTCCTCATGCTGCTGTCTGAGGCCGGGCGAGGCGAGCTGAACGTTGGTATCAACAGGCGCGGCGGTTTTCGCAATGCTGCGTTTGGGGTCGACCCTTTTCAGGAAATTCGCTGTGAGCTCCACTTCAGAGAAATACTTCATCTGGGCTCCCAACCGCAAAACCTGTCTCTCATGGATCCGCATGGGAACGTGGCTTTGGGCGTTAGGTTTAGCGTCGCCCTGCGCGGGCAGGCTCCCAACTACCATATTGAGGAAGAGCATCTCAGAGTGGATTCGCCCAATGGGCCCTCGTTATCACTTGTAATGGTAAACCGCGACCCGACGGGCACTGTTTTCCGCTGGAGCTCCGGCCCTGACGGTAAAGCCGAAGAGCGCAAATCTGTAAATGACATCGAACTTGCCATTTCACAAGTCCGGGACCCGAGCAAGTACTTAGCTCCCCATGCCGTCTTGCAACAATTCCAGGGATGGACCTTTTACCGCGACATCGATGTTGGACCTCAATCACTAATACGTCAGCCAGCATTGCTTCGATCCGACATCGGATTACTTCCCAACGGTAGCAATCTTTCCTCAGTATTTTATGCGATCCAGCAGGACTACCCCGACCATTGGGGCGACATCCTAGAACTCTTAAAGACCGCGGTCCCGGATTTCATGAAACTTACGGTTCGGGCCGAGGGTGGGGACGGCAAGGTTCTCCTTCGGTGGTTTGAGCGGCCGTTTGAAATGGCGGGAGGATCCGCCAACAATCTTTCAGACGGCACGTTAAAGCTTTTGTGCCTCATTGCCATCCTCAAGAACCCTACGCCACCGCCCTTGATCTGCATTGACGAGCCTGAGTTGGGTCTACATCCCGACTGGATCGAACTTGTTGCCGAGCTATTGCAAGACGCATCGATGCGGACGCAAGTGATTGTTGCCACTCACTCTCCGCAAATCGTGGCAAAGATGCAGCCTGAGCAGGTGATTGTGGTAGAAAAGGAAAACGGCGAGACCACGCTGGAGCGAATGTCCGCAAAGGACCTGGAAAAATGGCTCAAGGATTTCAATCTCGCTGAGCTTTGGCTCTCCGGCCACTTTGGCGGGCGACCATAATGGCTGGAGGACTTAAGCATGGCCGCCGCATTGTCGTGTTATGCGAAGGAAAGACGGAAGAACGCGCCGTCCGGTTTTTCGTCGCGAGGCAATGGGCGATTGATGGACTTTCCACGATTGGCTTGGACCGTATTGACCTCCGCGGCCATTTGGATAGAATTGCCCCCTTTGCCCGCAATTACCTGGACGAACCCAACGTTCTTGCCGTATTTACTCTCATCGATTTGTATGGGATGACTTTGGTGACGCACCCCGCAAACGACGAACTTGATGCCAAAGTTCGGAGAGTACAGGATTGGTTGCGCAGCCAGTTGGGCCAGCACCCCCGTTCCCGTCACTTCAACCCCCACGTTTCAGTTCACGAAGTTGAGGCATGGATTTTGGCGGAAGGAACGGCTTTGGCAAACAAGCTTGGTAATCCAAGGATCAAGCCCGATCCGCAAGCAGAGATCAAGAATTTTCAAAATCCACCATCCAGACGGATGAACGATTGCTTCCAGCAGAGCAAGGGCAGACCTTACCAGAAAATTGAAGATGGCGAGCCCCTGTTTTCCAAACTGGAGTTCCAACCCGTTTACGAATCCTGCCAATACTTCCGCAATTTCTACAACGATTTGAGATCCGTGGGGCGTCCGTAAGCAAATTCCGCCAAGGACGTTTACTGTTGGTGGGAATTTTACCTTCCCGAATGCAAATACTCTGCCCCGCCATGGAAACTGGTAGGCTCTGTACATAGTTTTGGATGGGCAATTGCTAGCCTTTTCGATGGAAAACTATATTTGGGCGAAAGGACGCAGGATTGAAGGGTGCCAGGGAAAGGGTTGCGGGGGTCAGCAAAGGGGCGATTAGGATAGAGGACAGGGGGCAGGCATGGAAAATTCAGAAGTTTCAAGCATCAAGACGTGGCCCGAAAACACTCTATGACGGAATATCCCCAGAAGTTACTGAAAACAATGAGGCTCCAGTCCAATGCCGCGGGTTTCACCACCAAAGTGTAGTCGCATTTTGGCACCCAGAAATCCTGCGTTCATGGAGCGCTGTGAGCCGGACATTCTGTCTCCAGATTTCAGTTTCATCTCTCCTGCATTTCTCAAGAAATGAAGGTGCATCCGGAGATGTTGATGAAAACAAAGGAGCGGGAAAGACGACTGCCAGTAGAGACGGAATTGGGTGCTGGTGTCCTAAGTTGGAAGTTCGTTGCTTATTCCAGAACCCCCTCACCCCCAACCCCTCTCCCCCAAGGGGGCGAGGGGAGAGTTGATTTCACTACCCTCGCCCCTTTGGGGGAGAGGGTGGACCGCCTCCGGCGCTTTCATCAGCCGGGGCGGGAAGGGGGCCCCACGCTTTGCTTGTAGTGGGGGTGAGGGGGTCGTCTTGGACAATTACTTTCATTGCGAACTTCCGACTCTGGACACCACGGCGGGCAACGACGGATTCAAATTGCAAGATGCTACGCGAAAACGCCCCTTGCGGGAATATCCCCAGAAGTTATTGAAAACACAGAGGCGGGGAAGGACAACGGTCAGTCGAGAAGGAATTGGGTGCGGGCGGCAGGGCGGGCAACGACGGATTCAAATTGCAAGATGCTACGCGAAAACGCCCCTTGCGGGGATATCCCCAGAAGGTGTTGAAAACAAAGAGGCGGGGAAAGACAACGGTCAGTCGAGAAGGAATTGGGCGGCAGGGCGGGCAACGACGGATTCAAAATGCAAGATGCTACACGAAAACGCCCCTTGCGGGGATATCCCCAGAAGTTGCTGAAAACAAAGGGTCGGACACTCAAGGGTCGCATCTTCGGTCCTCAATTTGCGGCCCCGGCTTCTTGGACAGGAATCGAGCGTCCAAGGACCAACCTCGTTCGGATATTCTGTCTGCTTACTCCCGCGGCCTTCCTCCCCCAATTCAAAGGAGAAAGTGTGACCTCAATCGTGCCTCACGCTCACCAGACAATCGGGTCAGCGGGAATGAACCGTTCCACCTTGCGCGCAGGCGCGCGCTCGGCCAGGTAGTAGCTCCTCTGGTAAAACGGACCGTTCTGCCCCGGCGGATCGATGTTGACCACCGTGTTGCCTTTGATGTCGAGCGTGTAGTCCACTCCGCCGATCCTCACCTTGGTTTGGCGGCGTGGAATGGGGAAGTTGACCGCAATCGTGTCGCCCGGCCTCGCGCTGCCCAGGTTCAAGTACCGGCCCTCCCAGTGGAAGTTCACCGCGTGCCCATTGGTTAGTGCGGTCAGCCCAGGGTCTTTTGCCGTAACCCACTCCGGCATGCGCACCAGCACGGTTTGCAGCGGCGTCTTCACCTTGACTTCAACCTTCCCCTGATAGGGAATGTGGCTGTAAACATCGGCCCATTCGCTGGCCCGGTTCAGCAGCAGGTTCACGCGCAGCTCACCCTGGTCGTGGTGCACCATATGCTCCCAAATGTAGTAGAGCGCCCTGCCCATGTTTCCGGTGCAGCAGTGCTGAATGGAGTGGGGAAAATCCTTGGGGTCATAAATGTTGAAGTCGTTGGGTGCGGACCAGCCGGCAAACGCGCCCACGCTCCGCTCCGGCACGTGGTCAGCGGTTTCGTTGAACGCCACAGGCGTGAGTGGCAGCTTGCTCGTCGCGCGGTAGATCCACGACGGGTCAACAATCTGCGATTCGGAAAAGTGGTTGCGCGTCCAGCGATCCGCATCATCCCAATAATCGCCGGTTCCCGCCAGGGTGAGCTTTATGGCGATGGAGAGCATGTCGGCGATGGTGTCCGCTTCGCAGCGGGGATAATCCGGCACAAAGGCTTCCGGGAAGAAGCCGATAATCGGCGCGCTGTTAGCCTTGGCCCATTCATAGCTGCCGCGCACAAATTCCAGAAGCTGCTGGTCGCCCACGGCAGCGGCATACTCCAGCGTGCTCAGCAATCCGATTCCATGCGCGTGGCCATGGCCACCGTTGGTGATCTGCTCAATGTGCCACCTTGCCGTCCACCACTCGCGCTCCGGGTCGCCAAACAGCCACGGCCCGTCAGGCTGATAATACCCGGCGTGGAATTGGAGGTAGTTGGCCAGCTTTCCCGCCAACACGCGGGCCGGCTCATAGCCCGTGGCCTTGTAATACTGCGCCAGGCCCATGATCATCCGCCCGTTGGTCTCCTCCCCGCGAAAGCCCGTGGGCATGGGCGCGTCGGCGCCAAAGCGGCCGAAGGGTTCCAGCCCGCCCCGCGGCCAATAGGCATGATCGCCCTTGTCCACGGCCAGGGCGGTGAGGCGCGTGATCATCTTCTCGATGGTCACCTTCCACATGGGGTTCCTGTCCCGAAGGTAGTAGAGCGTCATCGTTCCCAGCATGCGCTGGCAGGCGGCGGTGTCGGTCACTTGGGCAACGTCCGCGCCCAGCGTGGGCGTGAAGGTTCCATCCGTCTTCCAGAAGGGCGTTACGTAGGACTTGGGCAGGCTGATGCGGCTCCAAGGACGGCCTTTCATGGGAATGTAGACCATGCCGTCCGGCCCAATCTCCTTCAGCGCGGTCTGCATCCACATGGGATCGACGTTGTCATTCTCGCTGCTGCCCGTGGCGAGGCGGAGCAGAGGCAGGGTCTCCTTCAAGCCTTCCACGTTGGCCACCCAATCGTTAAAGTCGTGCTGCATGACGGGTGGATTGCGTCCAAAGCTGGCCAGCCAGTAGACCTCCATGTCGGCATTGGGGTCCGTGATGGAGGTCAACGCGTGGATGCACAACTTGGCGCGCTCGGCAATATCCAGCGTGTCCGGCACCGTGTCCTGATACCTGCGGCCGCGATAGGCGGGAATTTCAAAGTGGGGAATTTCCTCGCGGATGTATTCAATCTTCAACTTGCCCTGCGGAGTCGCGGCAGGAACAACGTCATCACCGCCATGAGCCCTCGCATGGGCAAGATTTACGGCCCCCGCTTGCGGCAACAACGAAGCTCCAACCGCCGCCAGCGATTTCTGCACAAACTTACGCCTGTCCATGAACATTTCCCCCCGGTCAATGCAGCTACAGTAGTTTTTGTACGGATTCGTGATTCAGTAATGGCCTTCAGGCGATCAGCCCAGCAATTGGTCGCATTCGGCGTGCGAGCCGATCCAGAACCAGACCACCTCTGGACCCTCCATGAAGCCCAGCGCGCGATAGCCCAACCCGATGCGCACCGAGTAGACATTGCTTTCCACATCCACTTTCTTGAACCGAAGGCTGGGATGACGTGGGTCCGTGCGAAACAACTTGAATGCTCGCCGCGCCTGGCTCTGGATGTCGCTGGGGAGCGATGCAAATGCTTCCCTGAACTCGCGCGAGGTGCGCGATTGAATCACAGGATTTCTTCCAGTGGCCGAGTTTCGCCCCGCCGGTGTTCTTCAAGCGCTTTGGCAGCGAGTTCACGGATTTTGGCAGGATTCTTCCCAAGCTTCTTCTCCCACGCTTCTTCATCCCTGAGCGTGTCGAGAATCTGCGAGGCAATAGCGTTCTGCTCATCTTCGGAGAGCGTCCCCACTTTTCGAAGCACGTCTTCAAGTAACTGGGTCATGGGCTCAGCGTATCAAACCCTGCTCACCGGTGCAAGCTGACATGGGAATGAAGAAGTGCCCCCCTCCCCAACTCACCCTTCAACCCGGACCCGGTTTGAGTTAAGCTGGAAGCTGCATTCTTGACAGGGGGCTGACCATGACAACCGAATTGAAGGATAAGGTCGCGCTGGTTACGGGCGGTTCACGCGGCATCGGATTCTCGGTGGCGCAGGCTTTGCTGGCCGAGGGCGCCAACGTCTTCATTTGCGGGCGCGATGCCGTTGCCTTGCAGTCGGCTCTGGATAAGCTTCGCATTTCGAGCCCCGCGAATGTGGACGGCTCGGCAGCTGACGTCCGCAACTATGAAGATTGCCGCAAGACGGTTCACGCCACGGCGGACCGCTTTGGCGGCCTCGACATCCTGGTGAACAACGCCGGCGTGGGCATCTTCAAGCCCGTTGACCAGTTGACCGTGGAGGAATGGGACACCACGATTCAGACCAACCTTTCCGGCGTCTTCTATTGCTGCCGCGAGGCCGTACCCCTGATGCGCAAGCGCGGCGGCGGATACATCTTCAATATCTCGAGCCTCGCCGGAGTCAATCCCATGCTTACCGGTTCCGCCTATAACGCCTCAAAGTTTGGTCTCAATGGGTTCAGCGAGGCCATGATGCAGGACGTTCGCTACGACGGCATTCGCGTCAGCTACCTGATGCCCGGCAGCGTCGATACGGATTTTGCCGCCGCCCCGGGAACAAAACCACGACAGGCCTGGAAGTTGACGGGTGAAGACGTGGCCAAGGCGGTGATCGACCTCTATAAATTCCCCCTCACCGCGCTTGCCAGCCGCATTGAGATGCGACCGTCGCAACCGCCCCGCAAGAAGTAGCGGCCCACGCCTCGTTACCAGACAGCCCCTCCATTGCTGGCAAAGGAATTGACCGGACCCGTCCCGCCGCAACCGCGTTCCCAACTTGACCCTAAAGTTTCCAGGGAAATGACCGATAACCGAAGAGGCACGATCATCAGGGGGGGGATGCTGGGACTTAGTGTCCACGCCACCAACGCCGTTCTTCTCCGGGGGCGAGATCTATTCACTCCACGATGAGGCGGTTTCCGGTGAACGCGAGTTGACCCTGGAGTAAGTGGAGCTGATCAAGTTCTGGCTGATCGACCATCTGGGCGAGTTTGACAGGGCCTGCCCCAGCTTTCTGCCGGGTGAAAACAGGAAAAACGAGAGAGGATCAATCACGCAAGCGTCCACCGCGCCGTAAGAAGCCGGCCCGCAACCGAGGCTTGCAGAATGACACCGGAGGAGATGACTATGGCAACCACAACCACCGTGCTTTTTCCCTGGAGGGAGGCGTACAGCGTTCACATTGAGATTGTTGACGCACAGCATAAGGTCCTGGTGGATACATTCAACGAACTACACGTGGCAATCGTCACAGGAATGTCGCGGGAGCATCTTGGCAAGATCCTTTCCAGCCTCATCAAATACGCCCAGGAGCACTTCAAGACCGAAGAGCGCCTGATGCTTTCCAATCAATACCCTGATCTGCCCAATCACAAGGCCAAGCACGAGCACTTTACCAAGACCGTCCAGGAGTTTGAGAGCAAATTCATGAAGAATCAGGTGGGCCTGACGGGTGAAGTGATGGATTTCCTGAAGGACTGGTTTATGAACCACATCATGGGCGTCGATCAGAAGTACGCCCCTTATCTGAATTCCAGAGGCGTTCACTAAAAGGCTCACGATTCTGCCGGAGCCGTTCTCTAAATTTATGTCGCCCCGGCCAGCGGGCTGACGCTCACTTCCCGAAGTGTCTCGGGAGGTGCGTGGGCGCTGGCCGTTCGCTTCGACGGCATTCGCGTTAGCTACTTGATGCCTGACACCGTTTTGCCGCCGGCTCCGGTCCATGGCCCCGCCAAGCCGGCAAGCGGTCGGGCGAAGACGTGCCCAAAGGCTGTGATCGACCTCCATAAATTCCCCTTCACCGCGCTCGCCAGCCACATTCAAACGAGGCCGTCACATCCACCTCGCAAAGTGTAACTATCCGCAGAGAACCGCCAACCTGTTTTGATGTCCAATCTCCACTTCCGCCAAATAATCTAAAGAATCCAACACATTTGACCGATGGAAGAAGGGAAGGCGCTTGGAGCGTATGGGTGGCGCTTCGGCCCGTGGCTGAGGCTCGTGCCGCCCCTTCGCCGCGGCGGGAAGCTGCGGAATCCGGATGCAGGGCGGCCGCTAACCAACGCACGAAAACATCCACGTCACCAGGGCCTTTCGAATCCGTTTCGAGGAGATGTTTATGGCAACCGCAACAACCGCCCCCGTGCTCTTTCCCTGGAAGGATGACTACAGCGTCAATATTGGCATTATCGATTCGCAGCATCGAACGCTGGTGGACCTTCTGAATGAATTGCACCAGGCCATGATGACGGGGAAGGGCAAGGATCAGGTCGGCATCGTTCTTTCCAAGCTCGTCAAATATGCGCAGGGCCACTTCAAGTCGGAAGAGGGCATGATGCAGTCGAAGCAATACCCCGAATTCGAAGATCATAAGGTCGAGCATGATCGCTTCACCAAAACCGTCCTGGAATTTCAGGGAAAATTTGCGCGAAATGAAATCGGACTGACCAGTGAGGTGATGGATTTCCTCAAGACCTGGCTGATGAAGCACATCATGGGCGTCGACAAGAAATACAGTCCCTTCCTGAATTCCAAAGGGGTTTACTGACCTGCCTGCGGTTCGTCAGGATCAGGAGCTTAATTTCCGGCCTTCTCGCCGGCCAACGGTTAGAGGCTTCCAATCCGTAGTTCGAGGAGGCGACGATGCCAACTGCGCCCGCTCTGCTCTTCCCGTGGAGCGACACCTACAGCGTCAACATTGGTGTCATCGACATGCAGCACAAGAACCTGGTGAAGATCATCAATGACCTTCACCAGGCCATGGTGGAAGGGAATGGCAGGGAGCAACTCGGCAAAATACTGACGAGTCTGATCAGCTACACCCGGGCCCACTTCAAGACGGAAGAGGTGTTCATGGAGTCGCACCGGTACCCCGGCTGGGCCAAACATAAGTCCGAACACGACCAGCTCACCAAATCCGTCCTGGATCTTCAAAGCAAATTTCAGCGCAACGGCGTGGGTTTGACGGTTGAAACCCTGGATTTTCTGAAAGACTGGCTGATCCGGCATATCCTTGGCACCGACAGGCAATACGCCCCGTTCCTGAACTCCAAAGGCGTACACTGACACCATTTTGATGCGGAAATCAGGATTCGACGGGTCCCTGGCCAAATTCTTGTTCTGGTGAAACCCGGGCGTCCGGCATTCCGGCAGCACTCGGGAGAAGTTTGCACCAATCATGAAACTGATATCCGGCAGCGGATATTTTCCACCTTAAGTTTCCAGCGGTCCTGCCGATAAACCAGTGGAGTCGCCAAAATTGGCAATCTTCGGAGGCGCAGGATCATCCATGGAAGCTCTGCCTGACGATATTTTTCCCTGGAGTGACAAATATCAGGTTGGCATCGCATTTGCCGATGTGCAGCATAAACAGCTGGTGGACATTATCAATGGACTTCATCAGGCTGTGCTGGAACACAAAGATAAGGCCGTGATCGGCAAGGCTTTGAATCGCCTCATCCTTTACGCCAATGCCCACTTTGCCGCTGAGGAGAAGATCCTGCAAAGCTGCGGCTATCCTGATTTCACCGCCCACCATACTGAACATGAGTGCATGGCTTACGACGTGATTGGGTTCTACCAGGAGCTCATGAGCAACGAAACGGACATTACTGTCCAAACCGTGGACTTCCTCCGCGAGTGGTTGGGAAAGGAGATCCTTGATATTGACATGAAGTTTGCCCCCTTCCTGAAGGGCAAGGGCGTGCCTTAACAGCTCGTGCGATCCAGCCCAATTTTCCCCCTTCTCCCCTGATAACAAATCACTTCTTAAACTCGTGCGAAACGCCGGCCGCAATCCCTTTGTAGGGGGACGGCTTGCCGCCCCCTTGCGATTCACGTTCAACCCAAAGGGGAGGGCAAGCCCAGCCCGTACGATATCAATGGCCGATTGCCCCGATTGACGAATGGCCCAATCAGGAGTTGGCCCGTGGGGTGCTGCAAAATGTCTGGGTCAGTGTTTGTCGCTCGGAGTGGGTGTGTTCGCCCACCGCCCAGTTCCTCCCTATCTCTGACAATCTGACCCTCGATATCACTCTGGAGGCCACGACTTGTCAAAGCCGACTTTTCCGCCCACCCGCCGGTCGTTCCTGCAGCAAACCTTTATGCTGGGAAGCACTCTCGCCGCGCTCAAAGTGGGTGACGGCAGTGCACTGGCGTTACCATCCGGCTCGGTAGACGCCGCCCGTTCCCGCGTGGTCATCGCTCGTGACGCCAAAGTTCGCAGTGCGGCGAGCGGATTTGACTCCGCGCCTGTAGCCCGGCTGCTTGACCGCGCCATGCAGGCGGCCTTTGACTGTGATTCCCCCGTCGAACCGTGGAAAAAGGTGGTGCGGCCCGGCGAAGTGGTGGGGCTGAAGGTGAATTGTCTCGGTGGCCGCGGCAACGCCACCCGGCCAGAGCTGGTGGAGGCCATTACGGAGCGGCTGCGCCAGGCGGGAATTACCGAAATCGTCATCTGGGACCGGCAGAATTCTGACCTCGAGCGTGCCAACTACAAACTCGCCGAGCACGGCTCCGGCCTCCGCTGTTTTGGCAATGATGCGCTGGGGTTTGAGAATGATCTCTCCACTTTCGGCAAGGCGGGCAGCCTTTTGTGCCGCACCCTCACCCAGGTGTGCGACGCCGTCATCAACCTGCCCGTGTTGAAGGACCACGGCATCGCTGGCGTAACGCTGGCGCTCAAAAGCATGTTTGGCGCGATCCACAATCCCAACAAATATCATTCCGACGCCGGCAACCCCTACGTGGCGGATGTCTTCGCGCTCGCGCCCATCCGGCAGAAGGTGCGGCTGCACATCTGCGACGGCCTGAACGCGCAATACGAGGGCGGACCGTCCTTCATGCCGCAGTGGATGTGGCCCTACAACGGTTTGTTGGTTTCGCGCGACCCCGTGGCGCTCGATTATGTGGGCTGGAAGATCATTGCCAAAAAGCGCGCCGAGGTGGGCATGAAGCCCTTTGCCGAATTGAAGCGCGAACCCGTGTATATTGCCACGGCCGCCGACGCTGAACACCGATTGGGCACGTGCGACCCCAAACGGATTGAGCAGGTGGAAATCTGATGGAAAAACCGTCCGTGGTCCGTAGTCCGTGGTCCGTTGACCGTCGCACCTTTCTGCAATCAGCGGCGCTGCCTTGTCTCGCAGCCTGTGGCGGGGCGCTTGCAGGCTTGGCGAATTCCGCGCCGTTATTTGCATTTCCACCACCCACTGAGGACGATAGCCAGTTCATCCGTGAAGCCAGGTTCTATGAAAAGCTGCCCTATAAGAAGACCAAGTGCAAGCTCTGCCCGCGCGAATGCGTGATTGACGATCAGGAGCGCGGCTATTGCGGCGTGCGCGAGAATCGCGGGGGAACGTATCACACGCTGGTGCACTCGCGCGTGGTGACGGCGCACATTGACCCGATTGAGAAGAAACCTTTCTTCCACTTCATGCCCGGCGCCGTGGCGTTTTCGCTGGCCACTGCCGGCTGCAACGTGAATTGCAAGATGTGCCAGAACTGGGATATCTCCCAGGTGCGCCCGGAGCAGCTTCGTGCCACCTACGCCCCGCCGGAAAAGATCGCCGCACTCGCACAGCAGAATAGCTGCCCCGTAATTGCCTACACCTACAGTGAGCCCGTGGTGTTTCTTGAATACGTGCTGGATTGCGCTGCGGCGGGCCATGCAGCGGGAGTGCGCAGCGCCGTGGTGAGCGGCGGATTCATTCAAACCGACCCGCTCAAAAAGCTCTGCGCGCAAGTCGACGCCATCAAGATTGATCTCAAGGCCTATTCCGAAAGCTTTTACAAAGACGTGGTGAATGGGGAGTTAAAGCCGGTATTGGATGCGATTCTGACCATTCACAAAGCGGGCGTCTGGAATGAGCTTGTCTATCTGGTGGTGCCAACGCTGAATGACAGTGACGCGGAGTTCCAGGGCCTGGCGCGCTGGGTGAAATCGGAACTCGGCCCTGACGTGCCGTTGCACTTTTCGCGCTTCCATCCCGAATATCTGCTGAAGAACCTGCCCCCCACGCCCCTGGAAACATTAGAGCGCGCCAAAGCCATTGCCGACGCTGAGGGACTGCATTACGTTTACATCGGCAACGTGCCCGGCCATCCGGCGGAAAGCACCTACTGCCCGCACTGCAAGAACAAGGTGGTGGACCGCACGGGCTTTACCATCAACGGGATCCACCTAAAACACGGCAAGTGCCAGTATTGCCGGACGGTGATTCCCGGAGTATGGACGTAGAAGAGCAGGATACTGGAGCCAGGCAATGCAAGATGCAAGCATGGCTGAAATGGCAAAAACGTTTTACTCTCGGTCTCGCAGGATTGCAGCCATGATGCGTGGGTTGCGGCGTCCATGCAACACGGCGACAACCCACAAGGGTTTTTGCTCTGGCGCGTATGCAATTAGGCATTCACGCACAGTGATAAATCGCAGCGGCCGTGAAGTAAGATCCATGCGTCGGTGGCCCTGATGCGGAAACGGCACAAGCCCACGCAAAGTGTCAAAAATATCGGAAATGACCTTGTCGGCTGCGTCAGGATTTTGCTGTGCAATGTAATCGCGAATGTCGTCGAGGTCGGTGAAGGCTTTGGGGTGGAGCGCGTACCCGCTGCTCATGCGGAGTGGTTGCGCTGGGCTTCGGTTTTCGCTTTCAGGCGGGCAAATGCTTCCTCTCCATCAATGGCCTTCACCCTGCCGCTCTTAAGCTCGTCATACCGGCTGTTCAGTGTGTCGCGGGTTTGCACCAATTCGTCAAGGTATCCGGCCAATGCATCTTGCAGAAGTTCGTTCGCGGCGCGCCCACTCTGGGCTGCGAGGTCATTGAGCTTTTTCTCAACGTCGGCGGTGAAGTTTATTTCCATAAGCATCAAGGATACGGGAAAATCATGCCCGGTGCAAGGCGGCAGACGGGGAAGGTAGGCAGATGGGCCAGGGAAAGAGCGAAGTCAAAATTCGTCATTCAAGAGGTGCGGTACCGATATTACTTGTGATTTTGACCTTTGCCTTTTGCGTTTTGCATTTTGACTTGTTCTTCCGTCCAAAGCTTCACAGGTGATGCCATGAAGAATTCGCGTATCAGAAATTTGATTCTCCTCGCGCTAAGCGCTTTCATTCTTGCCGTCCCGCACCAGCTCGGCTGCGCCGCGGAACTGAAAATTCGTGCGGCTGGCGTGGCCGGCGGCTTTTATCCCGCCGATCCCAAAGAGCTCACTCAACTGATTGACGGACTACTGGCGAACAACACCGTGCCGCAGGTCCAGGGTCCGCTGGTGGCGCTGATCTGCCCTCATGCCGGGTACCAATTCACGGGACCAGTAGCGGCGGCGTGTTATGCCCAGCTCAAGGGGCGGAAGTATTCCCGCGTCATCGTGCTTGCGCCTTCGCATTACGTGAATTTTCAGTTCTCCTCCATTTACGATGGGGACGCTTACGCGACTCCTCTGGGCAATGTTCCTGTGGATGCGGACTTTCGCGCCAAACTGGCCAAGCTGAGTTCCAACCTCAAGATCTCCGATCAAGGGCACGTGCAGGTTGGTGAGAATGCGGAGCACGCACTGGAAGTGCAACTGCCGTGGCTGCAGCGCACGCTAGGTGATTTCAAAATCGTGCCCATCATCATGGGCAATCAAGACTACGAGCAGGAACGCGCTTTGGGACGCTCGCTGGCCAAGGCTCTGCTGGCGGAGACGCCGGAATCGCGCGAGTCAACTCTGATCGTGGTGAGTTCCGATCTTTCCCACTACCACACCTACGACTACGCGAATAATGTGGACCACCAGACGCTTCAGGCCATTGAGGAATGGGATTATCTCAGCCTTTCGCGCAACTTCGCCCTGTGGGAGCGCGGCCAACAGACGTGGGAAGCCTGTGGTGGGGGCTTGATTGTCGCCGCCATGATTGCCGCCGAAAGATTGGGCGCAACGCACGCACAGATTCTGAAATACGCCAACTCAGGTGACGCCACTGGAGAAAAGACTCGCGTGGTGGGTTATGGCGCCGTGGCGATTACGCGGGCAGGCGCGGCGGAATCCAAAAAGACCGCGGACTTTTCCCTGACCGGCAAGGAAAAGGACACCTTAATGAAGATCGCGCGCACTTCGGTTGAGACCGCAGTGCACGAACGCAAGATGTACCTCGTAGGCGCCATCGAGCTTCCCCGGCTGGCGGAAGCTCGCGGCGCCTTTGTCACGCTGAAGGAGCATGGTGATCTGCGCGGCTGCATTGGTTACATCACGCCGATGAAGTCCCTGGCGGAAACCGTGCGTGACGTGGCTACCTACGCGGCGCTGGAGGATTCGCGCTTCACCCCCGTCACCACCCAGGAGCTGCCGCAGCTGGAATACGAAATATCCGTGATGTCGCCGCTTCGCCGCGTGCTGGATGTTAAAGAGATCAAGGTGGGCAAACACGGTTTGATTATGAAGCAGGGAGAGATTGAGGGAATTCTATTGCCCCAGGTTCCCGTGGAGGAACATTGGGACCGCGACACCTTTATTCAGCAGACCTGCCGCAAAGCCGGCCTGCCGCGCGACGCCTGGAAGGACGATGACACCGATATCTTCATGTTTACCGCGCTGGTGTTTGGTGAGCACTCCGCGGACTTGGGCAGCGCCGCTGATGAACCACCCGCCCCCAACCGCATCCAACCGCCAACCCATCCAGGGCTGAACTTACCGCAGCTATAAGTTCTATCATTCGCAGAAATCCGAAAACAGGAATGAGAATCGAGGCTGGCGCAGACCTCGGTCCCTTTGAAGTCTGCGATCTCCTGAATGGGCGTCATCTTCCACCGGCAAGCCTGGGCCGCTCCATGGAAAGTAATTCGCACCCAATGGACGTGCGAAAATCAGAAGATGTCCCCGTCCCCTCAGCAATGATTTGCAAGCGCTGCCGGTGCTGGAGCTTAAGTGGACCCATAAATGCGGATGAGGGGTATTCATCCGACAGCAACAATTACCTTCCCAAATTGCCGACTTACCCCCGAAACAGCCAGCGCCCGATTGAATCACTTCTGCATTAACCCGAAACGTATGAAACCGCAGTATTTCCAATCCCGTGGTTTGGCAAGGTATTTGCACCTTCCCAGCGTGCAAGGCAGCGAGATGCATTTAGGATCCTGGTGCGTAGCATCGATCGATTTGTGAACGCGCACGCTCTTAAGAGTTGTGGCGTAGTACTGAACGCGCACAATTCGCCATGCGTGGAGGTGTCTCTTTTTGACCAGAGGCATGGTTCCCAGTGAACAGACAGTCCGCGTTCCGGCCTGTTAGGTTTAAGAACCAGCCGGAACTTGAAAATGGAGGGCCTCGGTCACGCGGCTTTATCCCGAAGTACTGAACTTCACGCTGGAGGAGAAAGACCTTATGCGCAAAAGCAGCAACAGATCATCCATTTACCTCCTGGCCGCCGCATCCGCCACACTGATAATGGGACTTACGGGATGCAACTCAAATTCCACCCCGGTTGACAGCGCGCAGGTTCAGCCGACGGTCCCAGTGGCCAGTCAGGACCAAACTGCTGCGCCGCAGAATCCCTTTGCCACGGCCAACCTGGCCCCCAGCCCTGTTACCTCAAACGAGGATGCCTACCAGAACTCCAACCAGGGTTACGCGGAACAAGATGACGACACCAGCTACGGCCAGCCCGTGGTTTATGCGTCGGACCCGCCACCTCCACTGCCCGAATATTCCCAGCCGGAATGCCCCGGGGACGGTTATCTGTGGACACCCGGATATTGGAGCTATGCTTCCGATGGGTACTACTGGGTGCCAGGCGCATGGGCGCAGCCACCGCAACCCGGCTATCTGTGGACGCCGGGATACTGGGGAAATTCGAGTGGAAGGTATCGCTACAACAATGGGTACTGGGGGCAGCATGTTGGATTCTACGGAGGCATCGACTATGGAAACGGCTACGAGGGTGCCGGCTATCAGGGCGGGTATTGGAACGGAGGCCGTTTCAACTACAACCGTTCCGTCAACAATGTGCCCAGCGCGAACGTTTCCACGTATAACCGCGCCGTGACCAATACGGTGATCAACAACATCACCATTAATAATACGACCATCCGCGCCAGTTACAACGGGCCGGGAGGCGTCACTCGCCGGCCTTTGCCGGTGGAGGATGCCGCGACCCGTGAACAGCGGATTCCACCGATGAATACGCAGATGCAACAACGGCAAGAGGCGGCGCAGAACCGCCAGCAGTTTGCCTCTGTCAACCATGGGCGGCCGGCGATTGTTGCCGCGGCACAGCCAATTCCGGCAGGCAAACCGATTGCACCGGTAATTCCCGCTCGCGCGGCTGTGGCAATGCCAGCGGCGCCCCCGAACGCAATGCCAAATCGTAACCCGTCGGCTCCAGCGACTGCGAAGCCCGCTGAGCGCCTGGCCGAGCGGCCCGCTGCAAGGCCTTCGGAAATGCCGGCGGCTCAACCCACAACAAGACCCGTTCAGCCCGGGCTCCAGGCAGCCAGGCCCGCTGCTCCGCCGGTGAAACCCAACCCGCCGCGCGAGGAACGCACCGCTCAACCCTCACCACCCCCGGCTCGTCAGCAAGCGGCGAGAATTGAAACACCGCCTCCCGCTGCCCCCAGACCGTCTCCCAGACCGGAAGTCAGGGTGGCCCCTCCGCCCTCGGTTGTGAGGTCCACACCGCCGCCCCCCGCTTCGCCCAGACCATCTCCCAGGCCGGAGGCCAGAGTGGCTCCTTCACCTGCGCCTGTGAGGCCGGCGCAAAGTCCGGCTGCGGAAGCTAAACCCAGAACTCCGCCTCCTCCGGTGGAGAAAAAGCAACCGCCCAACGAAAAGCCCAAGACGTAGCGATGAAAAATACGACGGCGCTGTGGCTATCCTTTGATTCCCTATGGGTGCGCAATATTGAAACATTTGAGCGTAGGGTGATATGCTACGTTCACATGGGGGCGAACAGGTCTTGCTCGATAAAATCAGGTCGCTCATTAACGCAAGTAGGTAAGGGTCAGACTTCATGCCGTTCGGCACATGATTGAAGAGGGCTTTGATGAGGTGAATTTGATCGAAGCCTTAGGTAGTGGATGTCGCCTTTTGGAGACCTATTCCGACGAGAAGCGTTGCCTCATCCTGGGCTATTTTATGGTGAGTGAAAAGGTCCGCCAGCCCATCCACGCCGTGTGTGACTATTCAAACCCGAAGGTGGTGGATATCGTAACTGCTGACCTTCCCCAGAAACCGTGGTGGACGACGCCAGAAAAGAGAGGCAGACTCATATGAACAAGCCCCTAAAATCAAAGTGCTCCGAATGTGGCGGGCAAGTACGGAGAAAAAACATCGCCCAGGAGTTTGAAAAAGAAGGAACCAAAGTGAAACTCTCTGGACTCCAGGCGTGGGTCTGCAATCGCTGTGGTGAAGTCTACTTTGAACCGGGTGGGGCACAGCAAGTGGTGGAGGCAGTTAACTCATTGTTCAGGTTGGCTTTCGCCGGGAGACAACATAAGGGAACGGTGAGTGCCCAGCTGTAGTAATTGCGCAATTACTGTGGGTGGCCCCAAGCTTTCCAATCTCTTCCGATTTGAGCCAAGCCAATTGCCATCACCGCTGGCGCTAAATTCACCGCCGCCATCAGTTCCGCCGTGCGCAGAAATCCGAAAACAGGAATCAGAAGCGCGCTGAGCGCCAGGGCTCCGGCGCAGGCTCCGGCAAGGTCCAGCGCGTAGAGTACGCCGGGTGAGCGGTTGCTTTCCGTGGCGTCGCCAAAATAGATGCGGCTGGCCAGCAGGAATTGATAGCCACCCAGCAAGCCCGCAATCAGGGCCAACAAGGGGAACAGAATCACGCTGGAGGCCCACTCGCCGCCCGCGCTTCTCACGCGGCCAAGTTGAAGGAACAATCCATAGAGCAGCAAGGGCGACGCGCCCAGCAGAATTTGCACTGCGACGAGAAGGCGCAAGTCGTGCGGCAGGGAATCCGGCTGCGGGCGTTGGGCCGGACGCAGTTCAAGCCACGCGCCCAGCGCCACTCCCACCATGAAGAGCGCCACCAGGATTGTGAGCTCCTGGTAGACGTACCCGTAAAGCGCCTGGAATCCCAACAACAGCAGGATCTCCAATCCCAATTCGGTGAAACCCACCACCGCCACCGCGAAGGCCGCCGAGCGCCGCGCCCTTGCCGCCGCTTTTCCGCGCCTCCTCCCCGGCCACCACCGGAGCACTGGCACTACCACCGCCAGCAACACCATGACGGCCGCAAAAAGCCGCTTAAAGCTCATGCCTGCAAGCCGCTCAAACCAGCGCGCGGAGTCCTGGCGGAAGGGGGCGCTCCACAACGCCACATCAAAGTAGTAGGCCACAGGCGTAAAATCACGATTCACCGGCGTCGTGGGCAGGGGGGCGATCTGGAGTTGCAAATCCTGCATGCGGTCGGGCGACATGCGGAAGGGCAGAAAGTCCTCGCCCAAATATTGGGGGTGCAAATGGCGCTCCCGCATGCGCCGTAGAAGTTCCTGCGGATCATTGGTCAGCGTTCCGGGGCGCGTGGCGGCGAAGAAATGGACATTTTCGCCCGGAATCGCCGTGACTTCGGGAAACACCTGGCGCAAGGTGAGGTTAAGGCAACGGAGAAAATCCGCCTGCTCGTCACTGATGTAATTCTCGGAAGAGGTGACTTCGAACGACAAAATGCCCCCCGGCGCAAGCTTCGCGGCCGCTTCACGGTAAAACTCCGCCGTATAAAACCGATTGAGCTGCGCCGTGTGGGGATCGGGCAAATTGACGATGATGACATCAAAAGTGTCCGAAGTGCTCCTCAGGAACCGTCGGCCATCCATGGCATGCGCGACCACCCGAGGGTCATTTCGAACTGCATTCCACTTTTGAGGGAAATATCGGGCGGCGATGTCAAAAATCATGGGGTCAAGTTCAACGTAGTCGATGCGCTCAAGACTTGGGTGCGTAAGCGCTTCCGCCACGCTGCCATTCACGCCGCCACCAATCAGCAACACGCGGCGAGGATGAGGATGTTCGAGCAGGGCAAGGTGCACGGACTCTTCCGCCGCCGCGGGGTCCGGCACGGTCATCATGATCAGGCCGTTCTCAAAAAGGCTGCGGCTCTCACCCGTCTTCACCACGGCCAGGCTGCCATAAACTGAATTTTGCGTTGCCACCAGGTTGAAGCCCCGCCACAGCGTGCCGAGTGAAAGCGGTTGAAGCACGTGACCCGCGATGACAAGTAGTGCCGCCAACCCGGCAAAGCCCGCACCCAGAATCCGCCGCCTGCTGACGGGGTCAAATACCACCCAGGCGGAAAGGAGATTCAGCATTCCCAGCAGTGCCGTGATCGCAAACGGATTTGATAGCCGCACCAGCACCAGTCCGGCAAGCAAACCGCCCACTCCGGAACCCGCTGCTTCCAACAAGTAGACCGCGCCCGTTGCGGTTGCGGTGGATGTGCCGGCAAAATCAGCAAACAGACGGCTGCCCGCCGCAAACAATCCGCCCGAGACAAGGCAGAGAATGCTGAGCGTGGCGCAGGAGGTGAGGAACATTGGCACGGGCCCAAGGATCTCACCGGGAAGCGAGTGGCAAAAGTCCCGGCTTGCCCGCACCGCCAAAAGGGTTGCGGGCAGCGCAAAAGCCAACAGCGTCTGAAGGCTCGCCACGAGTTTTCGCGGATGGCGGGTGCGCATGGCCCAACGCCCCAGCAAACCCGCTCCGAGGGCAGTCCACAGCAGCCAGTTGGCCAGCATGACGCCCAGCGCGAGCTCGTTGCCGTAGAAGACCACCAGTAACTCGCGCATCAGCATCACTTGGGCGATGACGCTGCTGAATCCGAACAGGGATATGACGAGGCGCAACCTCCATGTTGCGTTTGGCGCCGGCCCTTCTGTGCTTTGGAACCCCATTTGCTCATTCACCTAAAGGGACTAAAGGGCAATACGGTTGCCAATTCAGCAAATCATCGGACGCTTGGTTATCGCATCGACAGGACGGTACACCCAAAATGGCAGACCCCCGGAACACACCCCAGAATCCCGCCCCACCCACCACTCCGCGGCGCGAGATGCTGCTCAACCTTCTGCGCGCAGGAGGCCTGAGCGCATCGGCGGTGGCAGCGGCGGTGTGGCTGCACCATCGCAGTCACCGTCCACAGGATGAAGCTCCGCTGACGCTTGCCCGCAGCTTCACTGTGCCCGCTGACGCAACCTATCCGGAAATGGTGGTGGCGCAGGGAGAAGATCCGCGGGCGATGGTGCGGAAGGCGCTGGAGGGGTTGGGGGGAATCCGGCGGTTCATCTCCCGCGGGGATGTGGTGGTGGTGAAGCCCAACATTGCGTGGGATCGAACGCCGGAGCAGGCGGCCAACACCAATCCGCAATCCGTAGCGGAGATGGTGCGTCAATGCCTGGATGCCGGCGCGAAGAAGGTGATTGTGACCGACGTGAGTTGCAATGAGCCGCACCGCTGCTTTGAGCGCAGTGGCATTGCCCGCGCCGCGAGTGACGAAGGCGCGCAGATTGTGCTGCCCGATGAAAGCCTCTTCCGCCAGGTCAACCTGCGCGGCGACGTGCTGGGTGAATGGCCGGTGCTTGAGCCCTTCATTGCCGCCGACAAGATGATCAACTTCCCCGTGGCCAAGTCACACAGCTTGACGGGCGTCAGCCTGGGCATGAAGAACTGGTATGGGATACTGGGAGGAGCGCGCAACCGGTTGCACCAGCGCATCCATGAGAGCCTTGCCGATCTCGCCGACGTTATGCGTCCGACGCTGACCCTGATTGACGCCTATCGCGTGCTCATTCGGAATGGTCCCACCGGAGGCAGCCTGGCCGACGTGCTCTCAAAAAAGACGTTGATTGCGGGAACCGATCCTGTGGCGCTTGATGCCTATGTGGCCAAGGCCTACTGGAACATTGAGCCAGCCACCTTGCGCTATTTGAAGCTGGCGCAGGACCGGGGCCTGGGAAGAATGGATTTTGACAAAGTGCGAACCGAAGTGGTTACGGCTTGATTCAGTTGATCCACTCGCTCTTACCACCCTCTTCAGCGAGGTCTTCACCTTCGCCTGACAAGGCCAGCGCAATGGTAATGGCTTCGTTGGCGGTTTCGGCGATCTCCTCGTCGCAGGAGCCGGCAAAGTCTTTCAGGATTTCCACTGCCTCTTGCGGGCGGATGTAGCCGATGGCTTCAATGGCGGCCAGCAACAGCGGCTTTGAGGTTGCGGGGTTTTCGATCAACTCGATGATGTGCGGCCAGGCAGCGTCAAGCTCACGCACGCCCGCGGCGTTAACGGCCTCATAGTGAGTCTCAGGGTCGGTGCTCTCCAGCGCTTCCAGAATCTGGGCATCAAAACCGGGCACCCTGCTCATGGCGAACACCGCGGTCAGCATCCAATCCTTGTCGCCGCTGGAATAAGCAGCCTTGACGGCATCGATTTGCCACTCTTGGGGAGCGCGCACCGCCGACTCCAGAACCCGCCGCCGCAAATCCTTGGAATTGCTCTCATCAACGTAGAGGTTGTGCAGCAGATCCTGAATGGCGCGGAAGGTCTGCTCCGTGATGGGGAGATCCTCCAGATCATCAAACCCGTCAAGGTCCGATTGTTCCAGCACGGGTCCAAGGCTGATGGCCGCCATGGCGCGCAGATCTTCGGGCTCTTCGCGGCTGCCGGCAATTCCCATCAAGGCTTCTGCCAGCAGGTCGTTCATCACCGGCGAATCGCCCACCAGTTCGGCGGCGAGCAGGCGGTCAGCCGCGCTTGCCTGCTTGTCGACCAAAGTGACCAACAGCAATTTCCCGGCATCTCCCGGCCAATCCCAAGGAGGGGTTTCGAGCAGAGTTTTAAGGTCCATCGGAGCTCCTTCTTATTTCTTCCATCACGTGCTCTTAAGCTTCTGCTAATCCAGCCGCGAATTCAAGATGGAAATCCGCCCTCCCTGCGATCGCACTGCCGGGGGAGGGGAGCTCTACTTCAGTTTCTTCTGCAATTCCGCTACAAGTTGTTCAGCCCGTTCGATTTGGTGCGCAACCTGCTTTGGAGCGGTGCCGCCGGTCAGGTTGCGGCGGGCCACGGAGCGTTCCATGGAGGTGGCCACGTCGTGCAGGTCGGCATCCCAGCCCGGAATGATCTGTGCGGCTTCCTCAGCGGTCAATTCCTGGAAGGTCTTGCCCTCGGCAGCGCAGTGGCGAACCAGTTTCCCCACGTGTTCATGCGCATCGGCAAAGGGTATGCCATGCTCCACCAGTTCATCGGCAAGGTCGGTGGCGGTCAGGAACCCGAGTTGGGTCATGGCCTTCATGCGGTCAGGGCGAATGCGCAGGGTGGCGGCCACGCGGGCGGCGATTTCCAACGCGCCCAGGGTTGTATCCACTCCCGCAAACATAACCCCTTTGTCTTCTTGAAGATCGCGATCATAGGAGAGCGGCAGGCCCTTCATGACCGCCAGCATTGACATCAGGTTGCCCAGCAGAGTACCCGCGCGCCCACGAATCAATTCCAGCGAATCAGGATTCTTCTTTTGCGGCATCAGGCTGCTACCGGTGGAATAGGCGTCGGCCAGCTCCACGTACCCAAACCCGGGGGAAGAATAGATAATCAGGTCCTCCGCCCAGCGGCTGAGGTGGACCATGGTGAGGGAGCAGGCAAAAAGCAGTTCCGCCACGGGGTCGCGGTCAGAAGTCACGTCAAGGCTGTTGCGGGCTACGCGGGCGAAACCCAGTTCCTTTGCCAACCGCTCCCGGTTGATGGCGAAAGTTGTTCCGGCCAGGGCTCCGGCGCCCATGGGAAGCTCATCGGCGCGCACGCGGCAATCGCGCAGGCGGCTGCCATCGCGGCAGAACATCTCGAAATAGGCCAGCAGGTAGTGCGCAAACAGGATGGGCTGCGCGGGCTGAAGGTGTGTATATCCGGGCAAAATGACGCTGGAATGCCGCCGCGCCTGCGTCACCAGCGCTGCCAGCAGGTCCGTAAGAGCGCTCTCCAGGTGCAGCGTGGCGTCCTTCACGTAAAGGCGCATCTCCGTGGCCACCAGGTCATTACGGCTGCGGCCCGTGCGAAGTTTGCGGGCCACATCGCCCGCGATGCGTTCAAGCTCGCCCTCCACCCAGGTGTGTACGTCTTCCGCGGTCTGCCCCTGGGCCCAACTGGCATCCTGCTGCACCCTGCGGCGCAAGGCGGTGAGGCCGGCGGAAATCTGCGAGGCCTCGCGCGGTTTCAACACGCGAGCTTCCGTCAAAGCTTTTACGTAGGCAAGATTGACCCGCAGATCGTACAGAACGAAACGTTGATCGAGGGAAAAGGACTCGGAGAACTTTTCGAACTGTGGGTCGCGCTTGCCGCTAAAGCGTCCCCCCCAGAGCTTCATCCTTACTTCCTCCCGGCGGGCTTGGCTTCCCGCTTCTTGCGCAGGGCGGCTTCGATCCGCAAGGGCAGGCCGAGGATGTTGATAAAGCCTTCGGCGTCCTTCTGGTCGTAGTCCGAGCCCATCACAAAGCTGCCAATGCTGGTGTCATAAAGGGAATTGGGCGAAACGCGATCCAGCACGCGGATGTTGCCGCGATAGAGGCCCAGGGTCACTTTTCCGCTCACGTTCCTTTGCGTGGAATCAATAAAGGCGTCCAGCGCCTCGCGCAGCGGCGTGAACCACTGCCCGTTATAGACCAACTCCGCATAGCGCAGGGCCACATGCTGCTTATAGTGGAAGGTCTCGCGGTCAAGGCAGAGGGCTTCCAGCTCATGATGCGCGGCGTAGATCAGCGTGCCCGCCGGCGTTTCATAGGCGCCGTGCGATTTCATTCCCACCAGGCGGTTTTCCACCAGGTCCGTGCGGCCCACGCCATAGCGGCCGCCGATTTCGTTCAGGATTTCCACCAGTTTCACCGGGCCCACGCGCTTGCCGTTCACAGAGACGGGCACACCGGCTTCAAACCCAATCACCACCGTTCCTTCTTCCGCCGGAGCCTTTTGCGGGCTCACGGTAAGCTTCCACGCATCCTCGGGCGGCTCACCCAGCTTGGTTTCCAGCGGCCCGCCCTCATGACTCAAGTGCCAAAGGTTTTGGTCGCGACTGTAGAGATCTTTCTTGGTGACGGGAACCGGAATGCCATGGGTCTCCGCATATTGCAGGGCGTCTTCGCGCGATTTGATGGTCCATTCGCGCCACGGAGCAATGACGTGCAGATGGGGGGCAAGCGCTTTAAAGGTAAGCTCAAACCGCACCTGGTCGTTACCCTTCCCTGTGCAGCCATGCGCCACGGCATCGGCGCCGGTTTCCAGGGCCACTCTTACCTGGGCCTTGGCAATCACCGGCCGGGCGAGTGAAGTTCCCAACAGGTATTTGCCCTCATAAAGTGTGCCCGCCTTGACGGCCTTCCAAAGGTAGCCGGTCACAAACTCTTCGCGCAGGTCTTCCACAAAAACCTTGCTGGCGCCGCTGGCGATCGCCTTCTTACGCACCGCCTTGTAATCGTCACCCTGGCCCACATCCCCGACCATGGCAATAACTTCGCAACCGTAATTTTCCCGCAACCACGGAATGATGATGGAGGTGTCAAGTCCTCCGGAATAGGCAAGAACTACGCGTTTAATTGGAGCTGGAGTAGTTGGCATGGGTTTTATCTTTAAGTCCTTTTTATAAAGTCGTCAGTCATCAGTCCTCAGTTTTCAGTCGTCAGGCTTCAGTTTCCAGTCGCTTCAATCACCACCAATTTGTTCGGTTTTACTGATGACTGACAACTGATGACTGAAAACCGATAACTGACTACGAAGGCGTCCTCTATGGTAAAACAGTCATGAGTGGTCAGTCATCAGTAATCAGCGATCAACCTTAGAGGGGATTTACCAAATACTGAATCCTGAGGACTGATGACTGACGACTGAGAACTACCCCCTGACACCTAACACCAGAAACCTGACACCTTCCATCACCTCGCCACGAGCGCCAGAATTTTCTTTCGCACCACTTCCGCGTCATGCTCGCTGGCCGTAGCGATAAAAATCGTGTCGTCGCCGGCGATGGTGCCCACAACTTCTTCCCAGGGATTGGCGTCAAGCGCCACGGCCACGGAGTGGGCGTTTCCTGGCCGGGTCTTCAGGATCACCAGGTTGGCGGCAAGGCGCGTCTCCGCCAGGAACTCTTTCAGCACAATCGCCAAAGTCGGCTCAAGGGATGCAATGGGCCCCACCGCGTCCGGCAGGCGGTATCCGCTGCGCGTCTTCACCAGGCCCAGCTCCTCAATATCGCGGGAGACGGTGGCCTGCGTCACGTGGATGCCGCGGCGCTTCAGCTTGCGGCGAAGGTCGTTCTGGGTTGCGACCTCCTCTTCCGTTCGAAGGAGGTCAACGATCTGTGTGCGTCGGTAGACCTTGTCCATGTAATTTTATGCAGACAACTTATAAATATACCACAGGGCGAAATGGGGCGGCAAGCGGGGGCGGCGCGTTTGGAATTCTGTCATCCCGAAGGAGCGTTCTCGTAGAGGCGGCGGAATATATCCCCATCCCATCGGGACGCCGCCACATGGCGAGGTAAACTCGCCGCTACGACGCCAGGCTGTGGAGGCGGGCCACGATCCGCGCGCGACGGTTTGAGACCCCGCCACAATGCCATTGTGGGGGACTGGCGAATGATATCAATCAGACGTGCGCAGTGGCAGGGTGGAAATAGGAAAGGGGGCAGGACCTGCGGGTCCTGCCCCCTGTATGATGATCTCGAAAAGGCTGCCCCCCAGCACAAAACTATTTGGGGTTGAATTTGAACATCAACTTCGTGTCCTGAACTTTCTTGCTGCCCTTCAGAACTTTCTTGGTCTCTTTCTTTGCCATGGCCGTTTCCCTCCATTTTTATGATTTATTTTTGCTGCCTTACGCCCAATGAATATGCAAGCGGAGCGCCAACTTGGGACGAACTCCAGCGCAATATTATCCCATTTGTTTTCAATGACTTGTTGGCGCAGCATGCTCTTGGGAAAGGCGAGGGGAGATTTTGCGCGGGCTTTCAGGGTTTAAGAGTTCATCCCGGGGGTTAATTTTTAACCGTTAAATCGCTTGCCGCAATAAATGGGTTGGAATTCTGGTGGTGTCAACTCAGGAAGGGGGCAGGACGTCTCGGTCCGGCCCCCTGCACGACGATCTATAACCAGACGCTTGGAAGCAGGAGACTACTGGGGAGTGAATTTGAACATCAACTTGGTGTCCTTCACTTTGCTGCTGCCCTTTAGAACTTTCTTCGTGCTCTTCGGCGCCACTTTCGTATCCTTTGCCATGTGTGTTTCCTCCCTTTGGAATTTGAATGGTGTTGTCCGCACTGACGAACGCGGGCTGAACCTCAAACTAAACCGGCTTAAGGCCGAACATCAGCTTCGTGTTGTTCACTTTGCTGCTGCCCTTCAGGACTTTCTTGGTGTCCTTCGTTGCCACTTTCGTTTCTTTCTTTGCCATGTCCGTTTCCTCCGTCGCAGATTTGATTTGATCTGCATGACTTCAGGGTTGGGCCCAACCCCGCAGATCAGGTGTTCACGAACGCCGGCCCAAACCAGGCTGTTTGTTCACTAGAATTTGAACAACAACTTCGTCTCGTTCACTTTGCTGCTGCCCTTCAGAACCTTTTTGATCTCTTTCGGTGCAACCTTGGTCTCTTTCTTGGCCATTTTCCCTGCCCCCATTCAAACTTGGTTGTGGTTCCGGACTACGTCCGGATTTGATGCTCCGCCCTTCCACCGCGCCTTTCGGCACGGCCCAGCGATCAGAAGACTACTGGGGGGTGAATTTGAACATCAGTTTCGTGTCGTTCACTTTGCTGCTGCCCTTCAGAACTTTCTTGGTGCTCTTCGGTGCCACTTTCGCTTCTGTCTTTGCCATGGTGATTATTCTCCGTGTCGGATTTGTAGGATAATTCCGTCGACTATGTACGGCCGCCGTATTCAAACATGAGCTTGGTCTCGCCCACTTTTTTGCTGCCTTTCAGAACTTTCTTGGTGCCCTTCGCTGCCACTTTCGTTTCTTTCTTTGCCATGGTCGTTGTTCCCCTTGGAATTTGATTTTTGCTGCCCTACGCCCTGAGATAATGCAAGTGGGACGCCAAACTCAGGCATTTGGGACCAAGAGAATATCTTTCTTGTTTTCTGGCACATACAAAAATGATGAGTGTCAGGGATTATCGTGCGGCTTGTTTGGGGCAGTTTTGATGGGTGACTAATTCACCCTCGGGGTTAATTTTTAACCCCGCGGCGATCCTAGCGGATTACGGTATCTCTCTGGCGACCGCCTTCCGCTTAGTTCAAGCACCTCTGGCCGAATCGCTGGCATGAGAGCGTCAAGCCAATCGGGTGCAGGCACGTTCTTCTTCGAACTAATTGCCAGGATTTTGGCGGGTGGGTCACACCAAGTCAGCACAGTGGATCATTTCTTCCAGGTGCCGAGGCGCACGCATGGGTTGGGGAAGTTGGTCTTAGGGAAAATGGATAATTTATCATCGTCAACGCCGCCCGCGCAGGGGGCGTATCGCACTCTAATGACAGCGCCGCCTCCGGACACATACCCGACAGCATGAATGTCCAAGTAACGCCGCGCATCGGCGGCCTCCAGGACAAGGTGCGGCCCAGGGTGTTCCAGGTCCCAACTGGGCACTTTCATTCCCCTCGCTATACACTTTTCCTGATAAAAATCCATCACCGCCGTGATCGAATCCTTTTCCACCTTGTCCCAGAATCCATCCCACCCGTCGGGTGGCTCGGTAACAGGCTTTGTATATGCCACTGGCGGCGCGTTAAAGGTAAACAAGCCTTCATTGTCATCCTGCTTAAGATCGACCACATAATAGAGGCCTGGCACATGGTCCGTGCCGGGCACCGGTACCCGGCCCGACCCGTACTTTGCATCGGACGATCCAGGGTACTCTGGCAGCCACGAGGGCCAAACAATTCCCGAGGTCGAAGTCCTCGGCGCCGAGGTCTTGCCCTGTGCTTTTCCCGCTCCGTCAGTCTGGCCATATCCGGCGCAAACCAGCCCAGCCACCATGAGTGCCGGTAGAACAATCGGAACTGACCTCATCTCACCTCCTTTGTCGCATCCCTAACCCGGGATAACAGCATCACTCGGTTGCATGTTGTTGGCAACAGCTTCTACCTCGCGGTTGGTGGGGTGGTTGTGTCCGCAATCGCACGGTTGTCTAGCTAAGGACAGATTCTGGTATGAAAACAGTAGGCAGGAACCGGACTTATCGGATCGAGTGGCTGGCAATCGAGGTGGGATGAAAATAAGGAAGGGGGCGGAACCTTTCAGTCCAGCCCCCTGCATAACAGTCTCAATACAGACGCTTGGAAGTTTGAATCTTGTTCCCGAAACCACTTCTCTATGCGTTGGACCCCAAACTAAACCGGCTTAAGGCCGAACATCAGCTTCGTGTTGTTCACTTTGCTGCTGCCCTTCAGGACCTTCTTGGTTGCCACTTTCGTCTCTTTCTTTGCCATGTCCGATTCCTCCATTCGAAATTTGAATTTCATTGCCTGCACTGACGAACGCGCGCTGGACCCCAAACTAAACCGGCTTAAGACCGAACATCAGTTTCGTGTTGTTCACTTTGCTGCTGCCCTTCAGAACTTTCTTCGTGCTCTTCGGTGCCACTTTCGTATCCTTTGCCATGTTGTTTTCCTCCGCCTAAGATTTGATTTTTACTGCCCTACGCCCTGTAATATTGCAAGTGGGACGCCAAACTCAGACATTTTGGCGCAAGAAAATATCTGTATTGTTTTCTATCATATAAAAACCTGATAAATATCATGACCTGCCGTGCGGCTTGTTTGCAGCGACTTTGATGGGTGACTAATTCACCCTCGGGGTTAATTTTTAACCCCGCCACGAAACCTCAGCCCGAACTTGTCACCAATCTCGCCGGCACTGGTTTGGATTCCCCATCGCTGGCAATCGGAGCGAAGCTTTGGAGTGCGCGCAGCTTGCTGCCGCTTTTGCTACCAGCCAGCTTGCTGGCGGGTCCGATTCCCCAGCCAGCAAGCTGGCTGGAAATCGACCCGGAACGATGAATCAAGAATAAGGCGGGATTCCTGCCAGCCGGTTGGCTGGAATGTTCCCGTGTTCGGTCCACAAAGATTGCGGCGATGATTCGGACGTTCGCAAGCAAGCTTGCGAAAAAGAAAGCGGCAGCAAGCTGCACGCACTCCAAAGCTTCGCCCCGTATTCCCGAACGGGTTGTCCTTCACGGAGTAAGGAGAAAAGGAATGGAAAGGCACCATAAAGACTGAGATCAGGTTTCGCCTTTCCAAAGCGTGGGGAGAAATCCCTGCTAGAGGCAATCCTGTTCACTTAACTGTCGCCACGGATCAGGGAATTCAAGTGCGGGCGAAGCACGCCTTAGAGTGCGGTAGCTGCAGCTACCGCACTCTAAGGCGCCTCGCGCAGAACTTGTCCGAAGTGAACAGTGTTGCTGCTAGAGGCTATATTTCCTGCACATATACTTCATCTTTTCCTTGTTCAAGCCCAGCAGGCGGGCGGCGTGGGCCTTAACTCCGTCGGCTTCCGCAATCGCGACCTCAAGCCAATGCTTTTCAAACTTGGCAACCTCTTCCTCCAGGTTGATCCCCGCTGGTGGCAGATGGAATTCCCCCGGGGTGGAGCGGTCCGTTGTTTCCCGGATATCGCGGGAGAGGCTGTTGATGGTAATGAGATCGCCCTCCGTCATCACCACCACCCGCTGGATCATGTTCTCCAGTTCCCGCACGTTTCCCGGCCAGGGATAGTGACGCAGCGCCTGCATGGCGTCTTCGTCAACCCTTTTGTGAGGCAGGCGGTTGGTGACGCAATAGAGGTTCACAAAGTATTCCACCAGCAGGGGAATGTCATCGGCGCGCTCGCGCAAGGGGGGAACGAAGAGCGGAACAACGTGGATGCGATAATAGAGGTCCTCGCGGAAGCGGCCCTCCTTGACGGCCTTTTCCAGATCCTCGTTGGTGGCTGTGACCAGGCGGAAGTCCACCTGGATGGGCTTCTTGCCGCCGAGGCGCATCAGGGTTTGATCCTCCAGGATGCGCAGCATCTTGCTCTGCAAGGAGTGGCCAAGCGTGCCGATTTCATCAAGGAATAGAGTGCCGCGATGGGCCGCCTCAATGCGCCCCTCCTTGGTGGCGGTGGCGCCGGTGAAAGCGCCCTTCTCATACCCGAAAAGCTCGGATTCCATCAAGGTTTCCGGCAGCGCCGCGCAGTTGACGCTTACGAAAGCCCTGTCGCGGCGGGGGCTGTGGTCATGGATGGCGCGCGCCACCAGCTCCTTGCCCGAACCGCTTTCCCCGCGGATGGCCACCGTGGCGTTGGAGCGAGCCACGCGCTTGATCGACTCAAAAAGGTCGCGCATGGCGTCCGTGGAACCCAGCAGATCCCCCACTTGGGCCTTGCGGGAAATCTCCTGGCGCAGCAGGCGGTTTTCCCGCTCGATGCGAACCTTTTCCACCGCGCGCCCGATGACCACCTTGAGAACAGCGGGGTTGAATGGTTTGACGAGGAAGTCGTAAGCACCGGCCTTGACCATGCGCAAGGCAGTCTGGGAGCGCTCATCGTCGCTGATGACAATCACCAGCGTGTCAATCTGGCTCGCGCCCAGGGCTTCCAAAAGGTCGAGGCCGGATTTGATCTTGTCGCCGCCGGAGCCGATGTCGAGAACCAGAACGTCAAGGGTTCCCTGCTCAAGCAGCGGGTAGGCCTCATCGTGGCTCGTGGCTTTCAAAATGTTGTAGTCGTCGTTGAGGGCGTTTTCCAGCTCACGCCGCAAAAAAGGTTCTTCGGCGACAAGGGCAACGCCGGGCTTCGTGGAGGGAACCATCATTTCATTCCTGAACGATGGGTTCTTGCGTTAATTTCTAGTCAAATAATCATGAAATTTCATCACAATCATATCATGCAGGAGTTCCAAAACCATGCAATTCCAGCAGCCGAATGGACTATGTAGCACCATTCCGCCCCTACAATCCGTCGTAGTGGGGGCCACCACCCCCTTCAGGCGTTACCCAGGTGATGATCTGATAGGGATCGGCGATATCGCAGGTCTTGCAATGGACGCAATTCGAGGCGTTGATCTTTAAATGTTTGCCAGAGCCATCGGTGTTTTCTTCCATTTCATAAACTGCGGCAGGACAGAAGTACTGGCAGGGGTTACCAAATTCGACCGTACAGCGATGGTTGCAAATATCGAAGTCGGCAATCTTCAAGTGTGATGGCTGATCTTCCTCATGGTTTGTGCCCGCGTGGAAGACGTCAGAAACCTTGTCAAAGGTCAGCTTGCCGTTTGGTTTGTTCTTCTCCGGAGCTTTCCCCGTGCACTGGTCGAGATGCTGCATGTGCAGATGGCCCGCGGTAGCCGCATAACGAGCATGCAATCCGCGGCCTCCGCTGAGAAACTGCAAGCCGCCATTCACCACGCCGCCAAAGAAGCCGTGCTCAAACCCCTGGTGGTAATTGCGGACCTTCCAAAGCTCATCGTGCACCCAGCTCTTGCGCCAGCGGTCTTCAAAGTTACTTAAAGTGGCGGCAGAATAATCCTCTTTGCGCAGGGCTTCGAATACCGTTTCCGCAGCGAGCATGCCCGTCTTCATGGCAAGGTGGATGCCCTTCAGCCGCTGCGAATTGAGGAACGCCGCCGAATCGCCAATCAGCAATGCGCCGTCAACCGCCGTAGTGGGAATGGAAAAGTATCCGCCTTCAGGAAGGGTCTTGGCTCCGTAACGAAGCATCTGACCGCCGTCCAGCAACTTGCTCAACCAGGGATGAGTTTTGAACTGTTGAAATGCGTTGTGCGGATCGAAGCGCGGATCGGCATAATCAAGGCCTGAAACCAGGCCCACGGAGAGCAGCGTCTCCGAAATCGCGTATACAAAGCCCCCACCAAACTGCTGGGTGCTCAGCGGCCAGCCTGCGGTGTGCACGACGTGGCCCTTGGCGATGCGGCCGGCGGGAATTTCCCAGAGCTCTTTTACACCAAGAGCATAGGTCTGCGGATTGCGTCCAGCATCGAGGCCCAGTTTGGCGATCAAGGGCTTGGCAAGCGACCCGCGCGTGCCTTCGGCAAAAACAGTGATCTTGGCGCGGATATCGATGCCCGGCTGGAAGTTGGGCTTGGGACGGCCCGCGTGGTCGAGGCCCTTATCATCTGTGCGCACGCCCACAACGCGCGAACCTTCGTAGAGAACTTCGCTGCCACCAAAACCGGCAAACAGGCTCAGCCCTGCGTCTTCAGCCTGCTCACCCATCCATTTCACGAGCTTGTTAATGGAGATGATGTAGTTTCCGTGGTTGCGCAGAAAGGGGGGATCGACGGGCAGCTTCCATTGGCCGCCCTCAGTGAAGAAGAACACGGTGTCGCCCGTGACGGGAGTATCCACGGGCGCGCCCTGCTGTTCAAAGTCAGGAATCAGTTCGCGAAGTGCCCGCGGATCGAGAACCGCGCCGGAGAGACAATGCGCGCCAATCTCACCCGCCTTCTCAAGGATGTAAACATTTTCCGTCGTGAGTTCTGGGCCGGAGGGAGATTTTTCGTTGTAGGATTTTAGAAGTTGTGCCAGCCTCAGCGCGCAACTGAGTCCGGCAGGACCAGCGCCTACGATAAGTACATCGGTTTCGAGCGTCTCACGCTCGACATCCGGCATGAGTTTTACTCCTTCAAGGAAATTGGAAGGACTCAGGCTACCCCTGCCGACCGGCACTGTGGACGCCGGCACTTGGGTGGAGCGGGGGGAAAAAACTTCAGATCAGCCATGCACTATTCGTTAGGGAGTGAGGCTGGCGATATCCTGTTTGACGGCCTGGGCCACCGTGGCGTTTGTGGCGAAGTCCTTTGCCACTCGCTCGTAGATCTGGCGTGCCTGGGCTGGCTGTGAGTCACGATAAGCGTCGGCCATTGCGAGCAACGCGCTCGCCTTGGGGACGCTGACGGTGGGATTATCGGCCAGCTCCTGATAGAGCTTCGCCGCTTCCACCGTCTTCCCGGAACTCGCCAACTCACCCGCCAGCGCAAATTTCGCCATGGCTGCGATTTCCGTGTCACCGCCCTGGCTGGCTTCCGTCAGGGTCTGAATCGCCCCCGCATGATCGCCAAGAAGCGACTGGCACACGCCCGCCTGGTAGCGTGCAATGGCCACGGCCTTGGGACGCGGGATCATCTTGTATTTATCCACGATGGCGTCAAACTGCTGAAGAGCTTTTTTGTACTTTTCCTGCGCAGTGGGGTATGAGGACCCTTCAGGATCATTCTGGCCTGGGGTCGGCTGACCCACCGATGCACGGAAGGTCGCAAGCGCTTCGCCCAAATCGGCATTGGCGCCAGCCTCCTGGCGGTCGGTGTAATATTTCAATCCGCCGGCAAGGCCCACAACGACCACCACGATGATGGCGATGTTTATGATTTCCTTGTAGTGGTGCTTAAAATATTCTTCCACACTTACAATCGTATCTTTGAATTCGTCGTGCTTTAATTGATGGCGGGTCTGACGGTCCACAGTCTTGCTCCTTCCAAATGCTGATCCCTGCCATCTTAGCAACCTGACTGGTGGGCGTCAATTACTGCATGAAGCTGAGCACGCGCAAATTCCCTTTACAGTAGCCATTCTGGAAGGCCGATCGGGTTGGTCCCCGACGACCGCTTCGATCTTTGTGGACAATTTGTCATTATCCGGCTTAAGGCCAAGCTTCTTTTCAAAGCTTGCGGATTCATGTTGGTATGCTGGGAAATGGACAAAAAGGGAGGAAAACTAAAAAGGGCCCTAAATAAAAACGAGGGGGAAGAACTCTCCCCCCTCCAAGCGTCGGGTCTTGGGTCTAAACTCCGAGTCGCCGCTGGCTACCCTCTAGGTTTGTCCGGCGTCGACCCGAACGGCTATAGAGCAAGCGGCATTCCATTTGGAGCCCTATTTATTTAATGCCTGGAATAACGTTAACCCCTTAAGATTCAACATTTATAGCTACCGACCTAGAACGTCAGGTTTGATCGAAAAGCAAAAACACTATCAATTTCTATATTTGAAATCCCAAATACAGAATTTTGAAAATCGCACCGACGTCATGTTTACTATGCAGTCTTATGTCAATAAGCTAAACCTGTTGACGGATGCGTCCGCTGGCGTGCTATCCTTGCATGGGATCATCCCTTTAGGGGCACCCTGGGATGGTGCGCGTCTGGCCCAGGGTATTCAGATGGAACATTGTCCGCTCGCTTCCGAGTTTTCTTGCCAAGAGGCTGTACACATTTTGACGATTGCAGCAAAATTTCCCAGTGCCCGCTATGATTGATATTCATTCCCATCCATTACCTGGCGTTGACGATGGCGCAAAGACTTTTGACGTGGCCGTCGAGATGTGCAAGATGTCGGGGGAGGATGGGGTAACTCATCTGGTGGCAACGCCCCATAGCAACTACACCTACACCTTTGACCCCGGCCTCAATCGGCAATTGGCGGCCGAACTGCAGGCAGCGATTGGCGACAAACCCAAGATCCTTCTGGGCTGTGACTTTCATCTCTCCTACGACAACATTCAGATCTGTGCGGAGAATTCCAAAGATTTCACCATCAACCAAACCAACTACCTGCTGGTTGAGCTTCCCGACCAGTTCATTCCTGACCACTTCAGCCGTGTCTACTATGATATCCAGGTTGCCGGGCTTAAACCCATTATTACCCATCCAGAGCGGAACGCCCTGATCCAGCGCAAGCCGGAACTGGTGGAACAATGGGTCTCAATTGGATGCCTGGTGCAAGTTACCGCGCAATCCTATGTGGGAGGATTCGGCTCCAAGACGCGCAAGTTCGCGGAGAAGCTGGTGAATGACGGCTTGGTGCACTTCCTTGCCAGCGATGCTCACGACGTCAAGCGGCGCCCGCCCATCCTCTCCACCGCCTATGAAAAGCTGGCCAATGAAAAGGGTGAAGAGATCGCCGATATTGTCATGAAGCAGAATCCTGAAGCGGTAATCAACGGACTCCCCATGCCTCCGCAGCCTTATTGGACGGGCGAAGAAGACGGGGTTATAAGAAAGCGAAGCTGGTACTCCTTCCTGTTGGGCCGGTAGATCGTGGCCAGGCAGGCCAGCCTGCAATACAGCTCCACACCGCCAAGTCACACCATAAAATCAGCGCCTCGCCACAAGATCGGGCTATTGCGCTGCTTTCAATCGTAGCGGTGAGATTCAGTCAAGCTTGTCCAAGTTACGATTAGGTGGGTTAGGAGCAATCTGCGGCTCCGCCGCTTGCTTTGCGGAAAGGCTACGCCTTTCCGTTGCTTGGGACTAATAACTAACCTCCTCCGCGCCGCCGCGAAGGCTATGCCTTCGGCGGCGCGGAGGAAAAGACATGGTCTGGGATCGGCCGGAAAGGCAGAGCCTTTCCGCGCAGCAGCGGGACGAAGCCTCATGAAGCCCCACGCTAGCTAACTTGGAAAGCCTTGAGACTAAGCCAGCCTTTGCCGACGTCAAGGGCAATGCCACCTTCAATTCAAAACAGCAGCAACATCATTCTGGAGTGGCGATTTTTGTGAGATTAAGCCAGTGCGGTGGCGGATGCGACCATTTATTCAGGAACTCATCGATCTTGCTCACATTGTATTTCTTTCCGTGCTCAAAAGGATGGGTGGGCTGCGAATGCAGCAGGACGCCCTTGGAATCCAGGACAAAAAAGTGCGGATAGTCTGCAATCTTCGGATATTTTGAGAGAAACGCCTCGTTGGGATTTTCCTTGCTGTAGTTCACTTTTAAAGTTACGTAATTGGTGTCGCGCGCCTTTCGCAGTTGGGGATGGCTGTTAAAGGTTTCGTCCATGATGTTGCAATAGACGCACCAATCACCGCCCACCTCCAGCAGAATCCGCTTATTCGTTTTGGCGGCGACCGCAATGGTGTCCTCAAGGTCCTTGGCCGGATCTCGCGAATCGTCAAAGCTGTTGGCCGCTTTGGGCGTGGGCGGCAGCGGCTTCGGCGTGCGTTTGGCGCTGGCGGAAAGGGCCACCAGCAGGCACAACATCAGCGCCACATGCGATTTTATGATCCACTTCGGTCCTGGCATGGGAAATCTCCTGGGACAAGAACCTGTAAAGCCTCAATTGCGCCGGCGGCGGAATTTATCCCGATCTCATCGGGAAGCCGCCATCCGCGAGCTGCAATGATTGGGGTTATGGCGACCTAAAATCGCCGCTCCATCCTGAATCATGGGTTTTTCGGCGGCCTGTTCAGCCCGGCATGTGCTCGAGCGCAGGCCCTTCACCTGCCGCCCTCAAAGGCAGCTCTTCAATCAGATGCGCAAATCTTACCCACGCAACGCGTTGGAAGCAAGAATTTTGCAACGATGTATTTTACGCAAGCAGCCACCCCTGCACAATAGTGCTGAATTCGCAAACCTGTCGATTACGGCGGATTGAAGATCAATTTTCTCGTTCCCACGGCGAGGGCGCGGAAAATCATTTGTGGAGGGAGGACTCAAGAGCGGCCCTGGATCCGGCGAAAACCGGCAATGATTTTAGAGTGAAAGGGTCGGTTACCGATGAAAGGCACGGACCTCAAGGTCAGGTCCGCGTTAGCTGCTTTTCCATGCCCCCAACAGGCGCCGCACCACCACCAGTTCCCCCAAATGATAAGCGTTGTGGTCAGCCACCAGCAGGGCTTCGCGGAGAACGGTCTGACCGTCTCCGTGCGGGATGGGCAAGAACAAGTCGGTGTGCGGATTGGCAACGAGCGCCTGCATTCGTTTAAGGTCGCCGCGAAATTGCCGGACGCTCTTCTTCCAGGCGGCATCGCTCGGGGTTGCATCGCCTTCAGGCCAGTATCCGTCGGGCCAGGCGGGCGAAACGTGTTTCGGATTCACGCTGAACTCAACGATGTCCCACTGGGCGATCCGCAGATGCTCCAGCAAATGCCAGGCGGAGAAAGGAAGGTTGGCAGGTTTCACCCCGCGTAAATCAACGGGGATTCCTGCGATGGCATGCTCAAAGCTGACGTGCGCGCCCCCGCCACCCAGCAGATAGAGCAGGTGATCGCGCAGAGCGTGGTTGGCATCCGAACCAGTTGTTTTCCTCGCGGGTCTTGAAGACTTCTCTTTCAAACCCATAAAATTCGAGCCTCCCATGATGAAATTGCGCGGTGGCCGCAGCACCCTTTTCTGAATCTTATCACGCGCCACACACTACCGGAGGAATGGCGGGTTGACGCAGAACAACGCGGCCGGTAGGTGCGCACCGACGCCAACGCCGCCGGATTTCACCTTGCGCCAGCGAGCCAATAGGCGGTGTTGTGAGGCAGGAATTTTGGAGAAGTCTGAACGCGGGCGGGACGGGAGGGGTTAGGTCTGCACCAGCCCCTTTTTCACCGCGAACAGCACCAGTTCCGCGGTGCGGTGCAGGTCAAGCGTATCCATCACGCGGGCGCGGTGGACGGCCACGGTGTTGACGCTGATGTTCAGCAGCACGGCAATCTCTTTGTTCGATTTTCCCTGGGCGATGAGCTGCAGAACTTCCTTCTCGCGCAGGGTCAGTCGCTCGTAGGGGTCCTGCGTATCGTCGCGGAACGATCCGGTGCGTAAACTATCCAGCACGATGTGGGAGATTCCCGGGCTGAAATAGGCCTGGCCCTCTGCCAGCGCCCTGACGGCGCGGTTCAGGTCAACCTCAATCGCGTTCTTCAGCATGTAACCCTTGGCGCCCAGCTCAAAGGCTTTGCGAATGTAGGCGTCGTTGGAGAACATGCTGAGGATGAGAATCTTGATCTTGGGATTTTCCTTCAGAATTTCCGCCGTGGCTTCCAGGCCGCCGAGCTCCGGCATGGAGAGGTCCATCACGACGATGTCAGGCTTCAGATTCTTGCACAGCTCCATGGCTTCAAGCCCTGTGCGCGCCTCACCCACCACGGCGATCTCCGGATCGTCTTCCAGCATGCGGCGGAATCCCTGCCGCACCAGCGTGTGATCATCGGCCAGCAGGACGCGGATTTTCTTTCCAGCTTCGGGTGTTTCCATGGCTTAATTCATCTCCTCGGAATGAGCCTGCATCGAGGGCCGCCGCAGGGGAATACGCACGCTGACGGTGGTTCCCTTGTTGGGCGCGGAGCGGATGGTGAGCGACCCGTGAAGGTGCTCAGCGCGCTCCCGCATGCCCATCAGACCGATTCCCTGGCCCGCAGCTCGCTTCATTTCCGGACTGGCTTCAAAGCCTTTACCATTATCGCGGATTTCCAGCTCCAATTGATTATCTTTTTCTCTCAGCGTCACCCACGCTTCCCGCGCACCGGAGTGCTTGGTGACATTGCTCAACGCCTCCTGCATGATGCGGTAGACGTGAATGGCCGCCTCGGGGGGAAATAATCCATCCGCCAGCTTGCCCTCATAATAGACATCCACGCCCGTCTGGCGGGTGTACTGCTCGGCAAACCAGCCCAGCGTCTGTTGCAGGCCGAAATCATCAAGAATGGCCGGGCGGAAAATCTGCGAACCATCCCGAACGCTCTGCAGCGTATCTTCAACGATCTTCTTTACCTCGCGCACGTCCTGGGCAAAGACGGGCTCGGTTGCCTCTGCTCTTCTCCCCGCGCGCGCCAGCATCACGCCAATTGCCGTCAGGATCTGCCCAAAGTGGTCGTGCAGGTCGCGAGCCACCTGGCGCAAGGTCTGTTCCTGCACTTCAATCAGCTTCCAGGAGAGCATCCGCAGTTGTTCCGACTGCGATTGCAATTTTTCCGCCAGATGGTGCAGCCGCTCAAACGTCTTGCGGTTGGCCTGCAAGGTGTAGAGTCCGGTGCCGAGCGCCACGAGAAACAGCACGCCAATCAACAGCAGGATGTCCTTGGAAACATGCGCATAAACCAGGATGACGCGCTGGCCCGCCTCCTGCTGCGCTTGATCGTTCAGATTGAGCAATTGCGAGACGACACTGGAAATCGTCTGGTGCTGGCCCTCCAGTTGCGACCGGATCAGGTAGCGCGCCGAGTCCTCGTGGCCCTGGTCCGCCAAGTTGAAAGCTTCGTCGGAGAGCTCCCAAAAGTTATCCAGCAGGTCGCGCAGTTGCTGCCGCAATTGATCACCGGCCGGAGTGCTCTGCGCGTATTGGGCCTCCATTGCCAGCCGCTTGCTCATGTCTTCGTGCAACTCGGAGAATTGGCCTTTGCGATACGAGATGGGATAGCGGCTTTCCGGAAGCGTCATGTCCCGAAGCGATTGCGAAAGCTGGTTGGTGTCGTCCTCCATGCGCAAGAGCTGGAGGGAGTCTTCGCGATTTTTCTGCACCACGTTGACCTGGTAATCCTGAAGCCAGCGGATTTCATGAATGGTGTAGGAGGCAAAGATAACGAAGATGGTAAGAGTGACGCACAACCCCAGCCACAGGCGGCGCGTGGGCGAGGGGATTTCACTGAGAAGATCGTGCTCCGGCAAGGGACCAGGCGAATCCTGGCCGGAATTTCCGGCGACAGAGGCTCTTGCCAATTCGTTGGTATCTTCCTGCATAAGAAGGCAAACTGCGGCGATTCCGAACTCGAACCTCACGCGTGAGGAACGCTGATTCCGTGCAAATGCGCCTGCACATACTTTTGAAACAACACCGCCAGCTCCGCCGTCACCTTACCCGGTGAGGGAAATTTCCAATTGGGCTGGATGCTTCCCACGCCGGCAACTTCGCGCGTGGTTGAGCTGATAAAGACTTCGTCCGCCGAATCCAGATCTTGGGGAACCAGGTCCTGTTCCTTCAGGGAGTATCCCGCCACGGGAATGATCTCGAGCAGGGCTTCGCGGGTTATTCCCGGCAGGCATCCGGAAGTTAAAGGCGGGGTCAGAATCTCGCGCCCCCGCACGAGGAAAATGTTGGCGGAGGTGCATTCCGCCAGTTGGCCCTGTTCATTCAGCAGCAGCGCATCGTCATAGCCTTCGCCGTGCATGCGCTCCAGAGTTCCGGCGTTCTGCACCCAGGAGAGCATCTTGGCGCCCGCCAGCTTTCCGTGGGAAAAGATTCCATCCGGAATCAGGAAGAGCTTGTGCGATGTGGGCCACACGGACAGTTGCCTGGTAAATACCAGCAAGTCCGTGGGGGGACAGCCGGGAGCGTCGGCCCACATTCCGCCATGATTTTTGATGAAAGAGAGGCGCGCCGCGCATTCCGGCCGCCCGTTCGCGGCCGCCAACTTCACGATCGCATCCCGCACCGCTTCCTGCTGGTAATCCAGCGTAATCCCCAGCCGTTCCGCATCATGCGCCATCCGGTGCCAGTGCCGGTCAAAGGCAAAAGGCACGCCTTGATAGATGCGCAGGGTGGTGAAGACACCCCAGCCCATCAGAAGGCCCATCTGCCCGGGAGAAAGCCGTGCTTCCGCCAGTGGAATAATACGGTCGTTATGATAAATAAATGAATCCATGATTTGAGTTCCCAACTTTAGGTTATCAGTCGTCAGTAATCAGTCCTCAGCCTTAAAGCGTTACGTCCTGGTAGCCTTTACTAATGACTGACGACCGAAGACTGCCTACTTCTCTTCCTGCCCCAGCGCTTCAAAAAGCGGTTGCGCCTTCAGCAGGACCTCGGCATATTCCGCCGCGGGATCCGAATCGTAAACAATGCCGCCACCGACGTTGAACGAAGCTTTTCCTTCTTCAATGGTCATCGTGCGGATCGCAACGTTAAAATCCATTCTAACGCTGTCTGTGCCCGGCGTGCCGCGGATAATTCCGATGGCGCCCATGGAGACTCCGCGTGGTGCCTGTTCGATTTCAGCAAGAATTTCCATGGCGCGGATTTTGGGGGCCCCAGTGATGGAGCCGCAGGGAAACAGCGAGCGCAGAATTTCCACAATTCCCACGCCGGGATGAAGCGTCCCCTCAACGTGCGAGACCAGGTGAATCAATTGCGGCAGCACCTCCGCCTCCCACAGGCGCGCCCGAATGCTGGAGTAATCGCAAATGCGGCCCAGGTCATTGCGCAGCAGATCGACAATCATCAGGTTTTCCGCGCGGTCCTTTTCACTGGCAAGCAGTGTGGCCATCGACCCTTCGTGACTCTTCCGGTCGCGCGCAATGGTTCCCTTGATGGGACTGGTGAGAATTTGATCTCCTGCAACACGGAAAAACCGTTCGGGTGAATTGCTCAAGATGGTGCGGTCAGGGGTTTTCAGGAAGGCACGGAAAGGCGCGCCACCGGATCGCATGCGGCGGTAGATGGCTTCGGCAGGTTCGCCGCCCAGATTCGCGAAAAAGGGAACGGTCAGGTTCGCCTGGTAGATGTCTCCCGCGGCAATGTAGGCGCGAATCCTCTCCACGGCGCCCAGGTAAGATCCAAAATCAAATTTGGAGTGAATCTGGATCTGTCCGCAAGCTTCGGGTGCAGAGGGCTGCGGGATTTCGTAAGATTCAACCCCGGGGTAAAATGCGAATGAGAGATCCGGCAGCGAGGGGTGCGGTGAAAGAGTCAATGATTCAAAATGCCGGGCGAGTTCATAAGAAAAAAAGCCGATGGCCGCGCCACCCGGGAATTGCTGTGAGTGGCGGGCAAGCCACGCAGGAAGCTCCGCAAGGGCATCGCCCGCACCCTCCAGGACGCTGACTGGGTTCGTTGCCATCCAACAAACGTCACGAATTTCGCCCAGCCATCTGCCTTCCAGCAGAACCGGCCGCGCCGCAGCAGGCTGGTACAAAAGTTCATTGAGGATGTCGATTGGCATATCAATAGCATCGTGGCAAATGGTTGCCGGAGACAGCCCCTCATCGTCAAGAATCTGAGGCCAGTGCTCCGATGAGTTTCCTGCCCAATTGGAAAAATAACGGCAGGAGCATCACGAGGACCAAGGCAACCGCTCCTGTTGACGCAGTGATCTCAGTCCAGTTTACCTCTCCGTCCGCCACCGCACGATGGAGAATGAGGGAATTGACGGGGACCAGAAGAAATAAGCTGGTGAGCAGGCCAGGACAGTACTTCCGCAGGACGATGGTGCCGATCAGGTGGGGGAAAATGCCATTGAGGATCATCGTTCCGAGGAAGCCAACAAATATTCGCCGCCACAGCCACGCAGAAGGAAATGCAATTGCCAGAAAAGTGCATAGGTAGGCGAGCAGTGTAACCAGAATGGCCCCGAATAAGAATTCATCACGAGCTACGGGCTTATGAAATTTTCCTGCAAGCTGTGACCATTGGGGCAGCCAGAGCGACTCCTCCAGATTATGGAGAGTGATGGCCAGAGGGAAAAACATCCACAGGAGGTGTTCGGATGTCACCGTTGCTCCCGTTCCGCAGCAGCGGGGAGGCGGATGATATCGCCAGAGGAAGGAACTACGGGCAGATGCGGACAAAACAAGTGCTTCTCACCAGGGAATTTGAACGGTGAGCGGATAATTCAGCCGCAGGCGGCATTGCGTGTCAGGCGGCATATTGACTTCGCGCCCGCGACGCCACAAGGCTTCGTAGCTGATCAGCGCAGCTCCACCCAGGGGAAGAGCCAATGTTGCACCGGCGGAACCCACCGCCGCGATCTTCAATGCTCCAAACGCACCCAGCGCAGTGAATCCGCCGGCAAACGTCTTCCACGAAACATTGTGATTGCTGGTGACGTGGCCTTCGGAATCAAGGTGGATATCGAGAAGCTCAGGGTGTTCGAGGGCAGCCAGGACAGCAGCTACGGGTTTTTCCTGCCCGTCCGGAAGGGTGATGTGATCAAATCGCATGCCCAGTTCCGCGCCGCGATGAGCGTGGCCGGCGTTGCGGATCATGGTGATGTGGCCGTCCAGCAAACTTCCCGGAGGCAGGGCAAGCTTCCCTTCAACAAAGACAGGCTTCAAAACCTCGGCGACAACGGGATCGTTGACGTGATTGATCTGAGTGTGAATTCCAGACAAGACCTGTACCTTCACTTCCGTCTCGGCGGGAACTGTCAACGTCGTCTGTTCGGCGGCGTTCGCACTCTCGCCGGTGGTCGTGCGGTGAGACAGGGGCCCGCTCAGATTGAAATCCTGAGCCATGGCCGAAAAAGCAAAGACCACCATAAATCCGGCTGCACGCCGAAAATCCATCATCGCAAATTCCTCCCAAAAACCCAATGCGCTAAGTATTCAACACGCTGGATGGCGATTTGCCCCCCCGCGTACAGTAATCCAGTCTTTCAGGTATTTCTCTTGTCCTTAGCATTGTCGCGCTGGGCAAGTCTAAAATCAAGCAAAAGATGGGCAGGCAGAAAGAATTCCATTTGAGCCGGCGGGGGGATCTCCCGTAACCCCATGAAAATAAAAAGGCCCAACCACGAGGGTTGGGCCAGGAAATTGAGTAGCGGATGCCGGTTAGCCGAGTTTTGAAACCTTGTCGGCCTGAGGTCCCTTTTGCCCTTGGACGATCTCAAACTCCACCGTGTCGCCTTCTTGTAAGGTCTTGAATCCTTCACCCTGAATGGCCGAGTAATGGACGAAGACGTCAGCTCCGCCGTCCTGGCCGATAAACCCATAGCCTTTACTGTTGTTGAACCACTTTACTTTTCCTTGAAGTCTTGCCACTTGCGCCCTCCTTGATTGTGCTCTGGGGTTGTCGCCCTTTGAGTCGTGCCCAAAAAAGAAAAAAGCCGAAGATCTATTCGATCCCCGGCCGCTTATCTCTATTTGGACTTTCCCAACGAGAACACTATCCCAACTCCCTCATCAATAGAGATAGCTTTTCTGCCTACATTTTGTCAAGAAAATTGTTGGGATTTAGCGGCATCAAAAAGAGGTTCATCGCCGCTTAAAATCACGATGTGACCGATCCCCCGCCGGAAAGCCACAGAATTCCCACCAGTGTTTTCCCGTCGTGGATCTTACGGCTTCGGATCAGTTTCATGACCTCATCAAGGGTAAAGAATCCTACTTCGATTCGTTCATCGGCGTCCGGTACACCTTTGGCGGGAGTCAGGTCCCACGCTTCCACAAGATGCATCTTCTCGCTCAAGATTCCCGGGCTCGGATAGAACTCCAGCAAAGGCTTCAGAGTTCGCGCACGGTAGCCGGCCTCTTCCATCAATTCACGGCGCGCTGCCTGGCGCGGAGTTTCACCTTTCTCCATGCCGCCGGCCACCAGCTCCCACAGACTTTCCTTTACGGCATACCGGTATTGGCGCACCAAGATCAGGCGCCCATCGGGAAGATGCGGAAGCACCACCACGGAGCCCGGGTGGCTGATGACCTCGCGCGTGGTCTTCACGCCTCCGGGCTCAATCACCTGGTCGACTTTCAATTCCACAACTCTTCCACGGTAAACGGTCTTGCTCTTCAGGGTGCGGGCGCTTTTTTGCACGGGTTTGACCTCTAGAGGATTAATTTGCCGCCAGTCTCGATGACAGCCAGTATAACATTCGGGAAGAGCGGGAGTGGGCGTGGCGCCATTCTCCGCCGGTCGAACGTCAGCTATAATGGCTGGGCAGACGAACCCGGGTGGGGACGTGGCGTGCGCTTCAGGCCACAGAAGGGATTGATGCTGTATGAGAATCACGGCGTTGATTGTGGATGACGAGCAGCCGGCTCGCGATGAGTTGGCGTTTTTGCTGAAGGGCTTTCCCGACGTGGACGTAATCGGCCAGGGTAAGAATGGCGTTGAGGCCGTGAGCATGGTGCGCGAGTTGAATCCGCACCTGGTCTTTCTTGACGTCCAAATGCCGGGCATCGATGGCTTCGGCGTCATCAAACGCCTTTTGGAAAAGAAAACCGCGCTGCCCTTTTTTGTCTTCGCCACCGCTTTTGACCAGTACGCTGTGCAGGCTTTTGAAGTGAATGCGATTGACTACCTGTTGAAGCCCGTGGCCAAACCGCGCCTGGAAAAAGCCATTCAGCGGGTGCGCCGCATGCTGGAAACTTCCGATACCACCAGCCAGAAACTTGACCGCCTGGTTCAAATGGTGGAACAACGCCCCGTGGCGGCTCCCAAGGGCAAGCTGGTGGTAAGAAGCGCGAACCGGATGTACCTGGTGGATTCCGACGAGGTCATTTACGCCAGCATTGAAGACGGCGTCATCAGCATCGTGACGCGCGAACTGGAAGGACAATCCAACTACCGCACAGTGGAAGAACTGCAAGCTACACTCGATCCAAACATCTTCTGGCGCGTGCACCGCTCCTACCTGGTGAACGTGAACCACATTAAGGAAGTGGTGCCGTGGTTCAAAAGCTCCTACCAGCTCAAAATGGAAGACCGCAAGCAGACGGAAATTCCCGTCAGCCGCGCCCAAACCCGCAAATTGCGTGAGTTGCTGAACCTGTAAGAACCGAAAATTGAAATGCGAAAGTCGGTTAAGCGAACAACGTGGGCCTTGGTTCTTTTGTTCGCTCTGTGCTCCCAGGGGGCAAAGACGCAAGTCAGCGATCCCGGCAATAGATCCGCCCATGAGTTCGTTGAGAGCTTCTTCCAATGGTACGTACAACGCATCAACAGTGACATCCCGGATCGGTTTTGGGATAGCGCGCTTAAGTACAAACGGTCTTCCTTCTCCCCCCAACTTTTCGAGCTTTTGAAAGAGGATCGAAATGCCCAAGCGAGGTGTATAGACTTAGTAGGTCTCGACTTCGATCCTTTTCTCTACACCCAAGAACCGGCGGAGCGCTATGTGGTGGGCAGAATTACTCAGAAGGGCCAATCGTATATGGCAGACGTCTATGCTGTGCGGCACGGCGAGCAGCGCGGAAAGCCGGATGAAACTGCGGAGGTCGCAGAGAAGAAGAATCACTAGTTTTTCGTGAATTTTCATTGTGACTTGCGGACGATGCTGAAGCCGTCCAAGGAGCCGTGCTCGCGGCCGCGCCAATCGAGCAAGAACTAAACCTGCTGCGCCAGCCCCCGCCTAATTCTTGAGAAAGTGATCCTGGAGTGCGTGCACCAATCCTGCCATCGTGGATTCCTGCGCTTCAACAGTGACCTCAACACCCAGCTTGCGCAGAGTCTGCGAAGTGATGGGGCCGATGGAGGCAATCACCGCTCCGCACAGCGTTTCCGCGATTCGATTCTCGCCCAGGAGTTTTGCCAGATTCGTGGCCGTGGATGAACTGGTGAAGGTTATCGCATCCAGCTGCGGTGTAAGCAAGCGGGCAAGCTCGTCCGGCGAAATTTCCGGCACAACGGTCTGGTAAGCCTCCACCACTTCCACGCGTGCTCCGCGCTCTTCCAGCACTCGCGGCACCAGATCACGTGCCACCTTTGCCCGCGGAATCAGGAACGCTTTACCCTGCACATCGCGGTTACCCAGCGCTGCTAGCAATCCCTCCGCAACGTACTCCGTGGGCAACAGATCAACTTTCACGCCCGTGCGTGCGAATTCCGCTGCGGTGGCCGGGCCAATGGCGCCGATAGTGAGCCTGTGCAGCGAGCGTACATCGCGCCCTGACGCTGAAAGACGAGCGAGGAAATTCTTCACGCCATTCGCCGACGTCACCAGCAGGAATTGAAATTCTTCCAGCCTTTTGAGGGCGGCGTCCAGCGGTGCCCACGAATCGGGCGGACGAATTTCAATGGTGGGAATTTCGATCACTTTGGCGCCCAGGGCTGCCAACTCTTCGCGTAGTACACTGGCCTGCTCGCGCGCCCTTGTAATGGCAATGCGCTTGCCAAACAGCGGCAGATGTTCAAACCAGTCAAGCTTCTCCCTCAGACCCACTACTTCACCAATGACGGTGATGGCGGGCGAAGTGATGGCGGAGGCTTTTGCGGCAATATCCGCGAGCGTTCCCTCAATCACTTTCTGGCGAGGAAGGCTGCCCCACTGGATGACGGCCGCGGGGGTGGCGGGGGCGCGTCCGTGGTCCATCAACGCCTGGGTGATGCGCGGCAGATTCCTCACCGCCATGAAGAGAACCAGCGTGCCGGGATATGTTCCAAGGTGGGCCCAATCCAGACGCGAGGTCTCCTTCTGCGGATCCTCGTGCCCGGCGATGAAGGTTACAGTTGAGGTTATATCCCGATGCGTTATGGGAATTCCTGCATAAGCTGGAACCGCGTTTCCTGCGGAGACGCCCGGCACAACTTCAAACGCAATGCCGGCGTCAGCCAGCACTTGCGCCTCCTCGCCCCCGCGCCCGAACACAAACGGGTCGCCGCCCTTCAAGCGGCAAACCAGCTTGCCTGCACGGGCACGCTCCACCAGAAGCTGGTTGGTTTCACTTTGCCGGAGCCGGTCGGTTCCCCCGCGCCGGCCCACAGAGATCTTCTCCGCGTCGGCGCGCGCGAGACGCAGCAATTCCGTGTTCACCAGAAAGTCGTAAACAACGCAGTCGGCACGCTCAAGGATCTGCTTTCCTTTAAGCGTCAGCAGTCCCGGGTCGCCGGGCCCCGCGCCAACGAGATAGACTTTGCCGGAAATCATGGTTAGTCGTAAGTCGTCAGTTGTCGTTGATAACTACGCCCGTGCTCTCTGCATACCAGGGTTGAATTCTTGATTTCACCATGGGGAACTTGCCTTGGTTGCAACGGATCATGGACAACTGACAACGGACGGTCTTAAAATCATTCGATTGTATCGAGTATCTCCCTTGCTCCCTGGCGCAACAGGTCTTCCGCCACGCCGGCTCCCAGTGTTTCCGCCCCTGAAGCAGCGCCCTTCGTCCGGGCGTAGATCAACTTTGTCCCATCAAGGTTTGCTACCAGCCCCTGCAATTGCAAATCGCCATTTTCCACCACGGCGTGCGCGGCGATGGGCACCTGGCATCCGCCTCCGAGACGCCGCAGCACGGCGCGCTCCGCAATGACGGCCTGGTGCGTTGCAAGGTGGTCAAGTTTAGCTACGGCCTCACGCGGATTCGCATCGTCAGCGCGGATTTCAATGCCCAGAGCGCCCTGGCCAACCGCCGGGCACATCTGTTCAAAACTGAAGTAGCTCGTGATATGTTTGCTCAAACCCAGACGGTGTACACCGGCAGCAGCCAGCACCAACGCCTCGCAATCACCGCGCTCCAGCTTGCGCAATCGCGTATCCAGATTGCCTCTTATCGCCACATAGACCAGATCGTTGCGCAACGCGCGCAATTGCGTCTGCCGCCGCACACTGCTGGTGGCAACACGCGCCCCGGGGGGAAGGCTCTCAAGCGTTAGCCCGTTGCCGGCGATGAACACGTCGCGTGCGTCCTCGCGATTCGGCACCGCGGCAAGCGCGAGTCCAGCGGGTTGCACGGTGGGCAGGTCCTTCAAGCTGTGCACCGCCACATCGATCTCCCGCGCCAGCAGCGCCTCTTCAATCTCTTTGATAAACAGGCCCTTGCTTCCAGCCTCCGCCACGGTCTGCGCCATGGAGGCGGGCAAAGGGTCGGCGGGCGCGACGGCTTGAAGCTTGTCGCCGGTGGTCTTGATGATGGTAATCTCGATTTCATAACCTGCCGAGGTAAGCTGGTCACGAACCCAGTGTGCCTGCCACAGAGCGAGTTTGGAGCCGCGTGAGCCGATAGTTAATTTCATATAAAATGATTTACGAACGGACTGAAAAGTGTAAAGGATAAAGTGTAAAGACACTCGCATTTCATCCTTTACCCTTCACCCTTTAACCCTTCTTTTTTATCCTCCCAATCCAAACATCTTGTGGATCAGCCTCACCAATGCCACGTTTTCAGGTTCGCCGGCTCCACTCTTCAGTTCGGTGATGGGTCCGTGGAGAATCTTGTTCATCATACCGCGGGTGAGGGCATCCACGGCCTGGCGCTGTTCCGGAGTCATGCCTGCCAGCCGCGCCTGGTAGCGCTCCATTTCCGAGGCGCGAATGTGATTCAGGCGCTCTTCCAGCGCGACGATGGTGGGCACGACGTCGCGTGAAGCCAGCCGCTTCAGCGTCTTCTGGACTTCCGCTTGAATGATCTCTTCCGCCCAAACCGCTTCGCGCTCACGCTGCTTCTTGTTGGCCTCCACCACGTGGCCCAGATCATCAATGTCATAGAGAAAGACATTATCCAATTCATTTACAGCCGGATCAATGTCGCGCGGCACGGCGATATCCACAAAGAAGATGGGCCGATTCTTGCGGGCGCTCAGAAGCTTCTCCACCTGGTGCTTGTTGATGATGGTCTGGGGCGATCCGGTGGAGCTGATGACTATGTCCGCCTGGCTGAGGTGCTCAAAAAGATTCTCAAACGGAACCGCCGTGCCATGGAACGCCGCCGCCAGTTCCGCCGCGCGTTCGAATGTGCGATTGCTCACCAGGATTTTGCTGGCGCCGCTGCCGAGCAGGTGCTTGGCCGCCAGTTCGCTCATCTTGCCGGCGCCCACAACGAAAATCGTCTTATCCTTCAGCCCGCCAAAGATCTTCTTTGCCAGTTCCACCGCCGCATAGGAGACCGACACCGCCGCTGAGCCCAGCGCCGTTTCCCGCCGCACGCGCTTGGCCACGGACAGTGCCTGATTCACCACGTCGTTCAGCGTGCTGCTCATCGCGCCCGCGGTGCGCGCGGTGGCGTAGGCCTGTTTGATCTGCCCCAGAATCTGGGGTTCGCCGAGAATCATGGAGTCAAGGCTTGAGGCCACGCGGAAGAGATGCTTCACCACGTCCTGCTGCCGCATGCGATAAAAGAAATGGGCGAACGGCTCCAACTTGCAGTGGTGATGGTCCGACAGGAAAGTTCGAATTATGGATTCAGCGTCAACTTCGTCTTCAGCCGAAGTCGTGACCTCCACGCGGTTGCAGGTGGAAAGAATCATCACCTCGCGGATGCCCTCGCGATGCACGAGATCGGCAACGGCTTCGACAAGCTGGTCAGCCGGGATGTTCATCTTCTCCCGAACCTCCACCGGCGCCGTGCGATGATTGATACCCAAAAGGGTGAGATTCATTTTAAATACCGGGACACGGGATACGGGACTCGGGAGAAACTCTGGATCTTAGTCCCCAGTCCCTAACCCCTAATCGCTAACCCCTTAACTTCGGGATATACCCGTGTTCCCCACTCATTAAGCTGATGCCCACGAACGTTACGAGAATGGCGGCAAATCCGAAAATGGCGATGTAGGCGGCGCGCCGCCCGCGCCACGCGCCGCTGACGCGGGCAGAAAACAGGACCAAATAGATCAACCACGTCACCATGGCCGCCAGAATTTTGGGATCGAATTCCCATGGACCTTTCCATGTGCGACTGGCCCAGACAAACCCGGTCAGAATACCGATACTCAGAAACGGAAGCCCCAGCACTAGGGAGCGGTAATACAGTTCTTCGCAGACCTCAAGCGAGGGAAGGCGATAGTAAAACCCCCGCGGCTGCTTCGATTTCAGTTCATGTTCCTGAATCAGGTACATGACGGAGGCAACAAAAGTGAGAAACAGGGCCGTGTAACCCAGAAAGATCGAACTGATATGGACCAGCAGCCATCCACCCCGGAAGGCCGAGGAATCAAAAGAACCCGGCGCGTGGAGTGCAGAGATCAGCGTGAGAAGAAAGACGAGTGGCAGCATGAACAGGCCCAGAAAGGCAATGCGGTATCGCAGGTAGACAAAGAAAAAGGCAAGCGTCACCAGGAAGGCGTAAAAAGAAAGAGCGCTCCTAACGTCCGTTACCGGCAGGCGATGCAGGCGCATGGCTTCAATTGCCAATGCAGCGGCGTGTGCCGCCAAGCCAATTCCCAAGGCTCCCAGGGATGCGGGCGAAAGCGACGGCCGCCGCCGCACTACCGAAGGGATAATCAGCGAGATTCCAAGGGCATAAAATGCGAGCGCCGTCCACAGGCAGGCATCGTGCATAAGGGCTCCCAACCAATCAGGGCAAACCTAGGAATTATAGCACCCCGGGCGGGTCTGCTGGATAAGTGGGGATCTTCACCGCGGCAGGAGCTTGGCAATTGAAGCCATGTGCAAGGAATGGCGGGGCGCTTCAAGCGATTCGGCGCGACGTTTAATGCGACGCCGGCTCAAGCGATTTCAGGTTATCCAGCAACGATGTGATGTCAAATGCTTGGGCGGATTTCACACGAATTGAGAACAGGCTGCGGGGATCCTGCGCGTACTCGACGGTGTAATCACTTTCTCCAAATAGGGTGGAAAAGAACGTGCGAAGGTCTGAATCTGCCGTGGCGCGAGTCTCTTCCGTGTTGGGCGCCAACAGGCGATCGTTGATGAAAACTTCCAGTTCATGGCCATTGAATTGGATTTTGCCGGCCAGCGCGGGCTCCGCTTCCAGCCGTTGAAATGCGGCCAGGGCGGCCTGTGTGGCCTGCGCCAGGCGATCGAAATTATTTCCCTGCAGCGGCGCTTTGCGATTGTAGCGCACACCCAAACGGCCGCCCGCCTCATCAAGGCTGTAATTGCCAAGGTGCCCAATCAAAACCACTCCCGGCCCGGAGGGGACGTGGTTGTAATCGGCGATGTCCAATAGAAGTTCATCGTGGCCCTGATTCTGGATCCAGCCATGAAAGACCGGCACTAACGCCTCAAGGTCGATCTTCTCGGCATTCTTCACGAACAGCTTCACGTTGACGTGCTGAAATTCCATGGGCTTTCGATTTCTCCTCTAAGCGACGGTGACCGCTCCGAACCGGTTGTAGCAGGAGTGCGCGGCATCAATAAAGAGTTGCGCCTCATCAATCTGGTACCGGGCTGAATCCGCTGTGGCGGGCTTGCTGGCCGCGGCGTGGGCGGCAAAATAGTACTGGGCAAATTTCCCGCCCGCAAAAGGATCAAAGAATTTCTGCGTGTCGTAAAAACGGGTGGTGAATTCGTGAAGCACCTGTTCCGGGTCGTCGGAGACATCCTGAAGCTCCAGTTTCACCAGCGCCCGTGCAGCGCGAACCATGGCCAGATACGAAGTTCGCGCCGACTGCTCAAAATTGCCCTTTTCCAGGTTCAATTGCGCTTCAAAGACCTCGCGTTCGGCGGCGGCAAGATCAAACTCAATGGCGGAGACAACTTCTCCGGCGCATTCGCCCACGCCAAGGTCTCCCAGACTGTATTCACGCGGGTCACCCCAATCGCTAAAGAATGAGCGGTCTGTGCCATCCGCGGGCAGACGGGTAAGATCTTCCAACAGAGTTTTGATTTCAACCTTGCCGATGCGCTTGATGAAACTCTGAAAGCTTTCGCCGCTGTGGCGATGGCTCACATACCGCTCCGTCAAGCGGGTCACCACGCGCGGAATATTTTTGGAGGGAACCGCCAGCACCGGCAGTCCGTAGGAACCGGCATTGTTATCCCACTCGCCTCCCAGCACCACCTGGAAGTGAGGAACGGCATAGCCTGAGAATTTGCGGCTTACACCGTAGAAGCCGAGGTCAGCCACGTGATGCTGTCCGCAACTGTTGAAGCAGCCGCTGATCTTGATGTGCAGATTTTGCACCGCCGCATCCATGGCGATGGTCTGCTCCGTCAGCCGGGTGCGCAACTCCGCCGCCAAGCCGCGCGAAGAGGAGATGCCCAGTTTGCAGGTGTCTGTGCCCGGGCAGGAAACGATATCGACAATGGTTCCGGCCCCTGGCTGGCCGAGGTCCACGGCCTTCAAGGCTTCGTGAATCTCCACCAGGTGGCGGTTGCTGACCCAGCGGATCACAAAGTTCTGTTCCACCGTGGTGCGAATGGTTTCGCGCGTAAACCGCCTCACGATGTCGGCAAGAGAGCGAAGCTGCGCCGCGGTAATGTCACCCAGTGGCAGCGTGACAGTGATGGTGGAATAGCCTTCCTGCCGCTGCGGCCGCACATTGGTCTTGAACCATTTCTGGAAATCTTCAGAGGCCGATGATGGAGCATCTCCCGCAGCGTGCAGAGGTTCCTCGGTTGAGGCAAATGCCGCATTCAAATAGTCGGCCCATTTGGTGTCGGGGGGCAGGGTCTTGCGTTCCTCCCAAACCAACTCCTTGAATTTATCAATCCCCAAATCGTGCACCAGGAACTTCAGGCGGGCGCGGTTGCGATTCTTCTTTTCCCCCAAGCGCGCGAACACCCTGGCAATCGACTGGGCAAGCGGCCCCAGTTCCTCCGCCGGCAGAAATGGATCGAACATTTTTGCCTGATAAGGAACGGTGCCCAATCCGCCGCCCACGTAGACGGCGAACCCGCGCACTTCCTCTCCCTTTTCAATGCGCGTCAAGCCCACCAAACCCAGATCGTGCATGTTGGCAAGACCGCAGGCGTGTTGCACGCAGCCGCTGAATGAGGGTTTGAATTTCCGGCCGAAGCTCTGGCAATCCGGGTGGCCGAGCAGGAAGCGTGAAAGCGCCCGGGCGTAGGGGGTAACGTCAAAAACTTCGTCCTGGCAGATGCCGGCGAACGGGCAGGCGGTGACGTTTCTCACCGTGTTTCCGCAGGCTTCCCGCGTTGTTATCTTTGCTGCGGCAAGGCGGCGCATGACGGTGGGCGTATCGTCAATGTGGACGTAGTGAAGCTGCACGTCCTGGCGCGTCGTGATGTGCGCGATGTCGTCAGAATATTCTTCCGCCAATTCCGCCAGGGTTTCAAGCTGCGCCGCGTTGAGGCCGCCGGCGGGAATCTTGATGCGCTGCATGCCCGGAGCATCCCAGAGGGTGTGCGGTCCTTTGGTCAGGCGCCCGGAGGGATAAGCAAACTCCTGCACCTTTTTGCCATCGTGGCGCTGGCCATTGTCGTAGCGCTGGCCGTAAACGCCCCGGCGCAAACGCGTCTCCGCAATCAGCCGTTCGTCGAATTTTCCCTGCTTCCTCAGGCCCAGCTCAGTTTCGTAAACATCCACCTCATGAGCCAGCTCTTCCGGCAGATGGCCGGCGAGTCTTTCCTTCCAAAGCGTGTTCGAAGCTTTCATTCTGAATGCTCTCCAAAAACAAAAAACCCACTGCCGGGTTATTCTCGGGCGGTGGGTTGGAATCAGGTCGTTTTGATTAACGCGCTGCTAAGCTATTCCCCACACCCCGGCGCTGGAACCGTACAACAACACATGGCGCCGAGTTGGAGAATGCTTAACATAGCCGAACTATCAGGATAAATTGCGCGATGCGGGAAGTCAACCCGAAATCCAGCGCTGTGCCCGGGCTGGATCGGTTGCATTGCCGCCAAGATGATTTTCGGGCGTGTTAGCTGGCCGCCTTGGGTGCGGTGCGGCGGAGCAGCCCCTCTTTTATCATCCTCCGCAGCAGCACCAGCACTTCAGATTCGCGCAACGGACCCGGGACCTGCCTTCCCGTGAAAGCGCCATCATGCTCACTCAGGAACTTTAATGCCTCGGCGGTTTTTGCGGGCAGCCGGAGGTCGGTTCCGTTGAAATGGAAGGTGCAGGACCCGCCATCGGCAAAGACCGTGCACCGCATTGCGGCGGGTTTTACCAGTTCCGTATCGAGATTGAGGTCAGGAAGCGCATTGAGTTCCCCCAGCCGACCTTCCGGCGTGGGCTCACTTCGCTTCAGCAGGTGCCGCGCCATTCCATTGCGCGCCCCGCTTGCGTCCACCTGCTTATGTAGTGCACCCATTAGTTGCTCAAGGTTCGCGCGCAGGGAATCAGATTGCGTCCCGTCATTCAGAAAACCCGGGGGGAGGGCCCGGCGAAAGCGGACGTCTTGTACGCTGACGTCGTGCAGGGCTTGCTGAATAAAATCGGCCCAGCGGTAAACAAAAATGCCCACGGTCAAATGCAACGAAGAGGCTTCGGAGGAGCGCGCCGCGTGGGTCCAACCGCGGGGCAGGTAGAGCAGATCACCCGGCTCCAGCGCTGCCGTCAGGTGAGGCTTCGGAAGTTGGGCATCGGCCGTGGGCTTGAATTCGGAGGCTTTCTCCTCCAGGGGCAGCAGCGTATCGGGTGGATAGATCTCCCAGTGCTTGGTCCCGTCGATCTGCAAAATTATGACATCATGGTCGTCAAAGTGAACGCTGAAGCCCTGTGATCCCCTTGGAGTCGCATAGGCATTCACGCCCACGGGATGGCTCAATTCGGCCTCAAGATACCGGCACAACTGCCGCACCGGCTGCGAACGCCACTCCAGGCCGTTGACGACAATCGTGTAGCCGTCTGCATACAATTTATAAGCAGCTTTGATTTGTGCAGTCAGGGGTTTTTCGGGAGAAAACGGGTCCCGCACGAAGTTCAGGGACTGCTCAGGTTTTCCTTTTTGGACAGCCCGGAGCATGGGGTAGCCCATTTCCGAGTAGGAGATCAGTTGGTCAAGGTCTTGCGTGGAAAAAAGGCCGTCATAGAAACTGCGCGCTCTCCGCTGAATCAGCAGCGGCTTTTCCTCCCAGTGTTCTTTCAGAAAAAGTTCCCGCGAAACGGGACTGAGGATGGCACCCAATCCTTTGGAAATATCAAGCACGGCGCAATCCCCCGGGTTCTGTGGCAGCGGCGCTTTCCAGACTTCAATCCCTGTGCGTTCACAATGTCGCTGCCGGCATGGCTCAGCACGAGACCCGCTCCACAGGGGGGCTTGCGGGTCTCTGGTGAGGGAGGATTCTCCACAACGCAGTATCACAATTCAGTCACACAACGCACCACACGTCCGCGGGGCGGCGTGGCGAACGGCCTGAGGCACTCTGCGGTTAGGTAGTGGTATAGCCTTCCCCATTGTTGGCATTCTTGCCGCCTCCGGAGATGGTTTCGATGTCCTCATCCCGCAGTTCGCCCTCAACTTCCGGCGTATGGGGTTTCGGTTCGATGCCTTTCTCAATCGCCTTTTCCTTATCGGTCATGGTTCTCTCCTCAACACAAATTTTAGGTAGTAACGCCCAGATAGGACTGAAAAGTGATTGCCTTAAGCTTGATACCAGAGGTCTTGGGAGTCAAGAGTAAATTTCGGCACTGGCTGAGGCGCGGGGTTGACCTAAGATTTCCGTCCGTTTTCGGCAATTGGTCCATCGCCAGGTTGATCAGCTTGATTTTCGCGGTCAACAGATATCGTAATATCTGGCCATCCCACATGGGGACGGGATTCCTGGGGCAGATGATGAGGGTTTCAAGAAACTATGGTTCGTCCTGAAAGATGCGCCAGCGCGGACACCCTACTCCCCAATCCCTACCCCTTAAGCTCCCCCACAGCCTGTTTATATCCGGAAAGCAGAATACCGACGTCGCTGGAGTAGATCAGGAAGCGGACGCCGTGGCGTCGCGCCTCAAGCAGCAGGGGCATGCGGCCGGTTTGGAGTCCGACGGCGATTCCGGCGGCGTTGCAGGCGGCCACGACGCGGTCAACGGCGTTCCAAAAGATGGGATTGTCAAACTGCTCGATGATTCCGAGAGCCAGGGAGAGGTCGTAGGGTCCGATAAAGAGGACGTCGAGACCCGGCAGCTTGGCGATCTGCTCAACCTCTTCCAGCGCAGTGGTGGTTTCGACCATCAGCACGGCCAGGGTTTCGCGATTGCAGGCGGCAATCTCGTCAGCGGCCGGGCCCTCCAGCACATCGGTGTTGATGGTGCGCAAGCCGAAACCGCGATGGCCCTCCGGGGGGAACTTCATGATGTCCAGAGCCTCGCGCGCGTCGTCCAAGCCCTTTACGCGCGGCACAATCACCCCCATCGCGCCATTGTCCAGCGCGCGGCTGATCAGCTCCGGCCGGCTTTGCGTGACGCGCAGCAGGGGAACGATGCCGGCGTAGTGGGCGGTGCGCACCAGCGATTGAAACTCCGAATAGTTGGCGGGGGAGTGTTCCGTATCGACAAAGAAGAAGTCGAGCCCCGCCTTGGCGAGGACCAGCGGCATCTCTGAGCCCAGACAGTCCTCCAGCGATGTGCCGTAAACACACTTCCCGGCGTAAAGCTTCTCTTTTACCGTGTTCTTGTGCATGAGTCCTCCGAAAGTCAAAGTATTCTGCGCCATCCGCGGAGGAACGTCAACCGCAGGCTGCAGCTTGAATGGAAAAAAAGTTTCACATTTTCACAGTGCCTTAAGTGTTCTTCTCTGTGAGCCTCTGTGCCTCTGTGGTAGTGCTTTTCAAAAAAAGATTTCACCCCGGAGACACAGAGGCTCACGGAGGTCGGCCAAAAAAGAGGGGCGTCTTTTGAAAAAAACAATTTCGCGCAGAGACGCCAAGGCGCAAGGGTTTGCAACGGCAGCGGCGTTGGAATCCGTGAAACAACAGACCACCTTGACCCTTCAGGTAAAATAGTTAGCATGCGAATTTATACCTTGTGCCTGCTGCCTTTGCTGCTTGCCAGCGCCTATGCCCAGGACTTAGCGGTTGTCCTGAAAGTTGACGCTACCGACGCGCCGCGGCGGTTGTTTCATGTTCAGATGAAGATGCCCGTCCAGCCGGGCGCGCTCACCCTGCTCTACCCCAAGTGGATTCCAGGTGAGCACATGCCCGTGGGCCCCATCACCAATCTGGTGGGCCTTAAGTTTTCCGCCGCGGGCCAGCCGGTTGCCTGGCGGCGAGACGATGTTGACATGTACGCCTTCCACCTGAATGTGCCCCTGGGCGTGACCACGCTTGACGCAGCCTTTGACTACATTTCCTCCACGGATGATAAGTACTTCTCCTCCAGCGGCAGTTCCGTGACCAGCGAATTGGCCGTGCTCAACTGGAACCAGGTGGTGCTCTACGCGCAGGGCGCCAATCCGGACCGTGTGCTCTACCAGGCCACGCTCACGGTTCCAGCGGGGTGGCATTATGGAACGGCGCTGCCCGTCGAGCGCGAATCCGGCAGCCAGATTGAGTTCAAACCCGCACCGCTCACGACACTGATCGATTCGCCGCTTTCCACCGGCATCCACTATCGCACGATTGACCTGGGGAACTTCGACGGTGCGCAACACTACATTCACATCGCCGCCGACAGTGAGCACGCTCTTGACGCCAGCGCTGAGACCATCGCGGATTGGAAGAGCCTCGTGGCGGAAACCGGCGCGCTGTTTGGGTCGCGGCACTATCGCAGCTATCATTTTCTGCTGACCTTGAGCGACCACACCATCCACATTGGCATTGAGCACCACGAATCAAGCGACGATCGCGACTTTGAGCGCGCTTTGATTGATCCGGAACTGAGGAAGACGGATGAAATCCTGCTGCCCCACGAAATGACGCATTCGTGGAATGGCAAGTTCCGCCGTCCGCAGGGTCTGGCCACGGGCGGATACGATCTGCCCATGCGCGGGGATCTGCTGTGGGTGTACGAAGGGCTCACCAACTATCTTGGCGAAGTGCTGGCCGCGCGCTGCGGGTTGTGGAGCGCGCAGGACTACCGCGACTCCCTGGCCATGACCGCCGCCGGACTCGACAATGAATCGGGCCGCACCTGGCGTCCACTGGAGGACACCGCCATCGCCGCCCAACTGCTATATGCCGCACCCGAGGAATATGAGGACTACCGGCGGTCCGTCGACTACTATCCGGAGGGCTCGCTGATCTGGCTTGAGGCTGACGTGACCATCCGCCGCCTCAGCCATGGCGCCAAATCGCTGAATGACTTTTGCCACGCCTTCCACGGTGGGCCGGGCGGAGCGCCCGCACTGAAACCTTATAACTTTGATGATGTGGTTGCCGCGCTGAACGCCGTGCAGCCTTACGACTGGGCTGGGTTCTTCAAGACACGCCTGCAATCAACGGACGCGCGCGCTCCGCTGGGAGGCATCAACGGCGGCGGCTGGAAGCTGGTCTACGATGGCGCCCGGTCAGACATGTGGAAGTCCAACGAGCAGTGGAAAGATGTTATTGACCTTAGCTATTCCATTGGCTTGATCGTGAAGGAAGACGGCGACGTGCAAGACATTGCCATGAAGGGGCCGTCAGCCCTGGCAGGCATTACCCCGGGCATGAAATTGATTGCGGTGAACGGCCGTGAATTCAACCCGACCACACTTCGCGAGGCAGTGCAGCAGACGGCAAAATCCACCACGCCGCTTGAACTGTTGGTGAAAACAGGCGTCTACTATAAGAACTTCAAGGTGGAGTATCACGGCGGCGAACGGTATCCCCACCTGGAGCGCGACGAGGCCACGCCGGATTTTGTCTCTCTCATCTCCGCGCCCTACGCGAAAAAATGAGGGTGATGGGGGCGTTCCCTGGTTATTCGGCGCGGGTGGGGACACCCGCGCCACAACCAGGCCCCCCGCGGATCACAGTTCAAACTTTGGGTAGAGCGACCGTGATAAAAATTCCAGGCTAAGTGTTGTTTGGATCAACGCTCTGGAATCCGTACGTCTCATAGCGCCAGTTGATTTTGCCATTGCGCAGGCTGACCACGGTAAAACCTTCCGGCGTACCCCAGCGCGTGCCGTGCCACCAGTTTCCGGAGACGGCGCCGCAGGTAACGTAGGGAACATCGCGAAACGTTACCACCTCATTGATGTGCCAGTGGCCCTGGAAAACCGCAATGACGTTGTGGCCCGCAAAGAGGGGCAGCACTTCGTACGCATTGGTCACAAACTGCTGATTCAGGTGGCCGGTCTGCGGCGGACCGTAGGATAGCGCGCCCGTCACCAGCGGCACGTGTATCGCCACGATCACTGGAACCTCGGCCGCAACTCCGGCCAAATCCTTCTTGAGCCAGGCGAGCTGAGGGACGTCAATGGCCGCCTCCCAGGAACGGTCAGCGGTGGGCTGGATCGAATCCAGCACGATGAAGTGATAACCCTTGTGGTCAAAGGAGTAGTAAGTCAGGCCCAGCCGGTCTTCATACATGCGCTTGCCGTACTGATTGTCAGAGGGGGCAACGCCACTCGTGGGGAAAACTCCAAACAGGTCGTGGTTGCCCAGCGTGTGATAAACCTTCACGCCCAGTTCCTGCTCGGTGTGGATGTAAAGATCGAACAGCGCCGTCGCACGCGGGCGGTCCACCGCCAGCAGATCGAACGTGTGGTCCCCACCCTGGATAACGAAGTCCGCCGGGGTTGACCGGACTTTCTTGAAGCACATCGCGCACCCGCCTGCGGCGTTCAGTTCCTGCTCGAGATGCGTGTCCGTAAGAAAAATGAAGTCGAAATCGGCGGGGCGCTGTGCGGATGTTCCCCCGGCCACACCTAGTCCTGCCGCCGCAAGGGATGCCGTGGTCATCGCCGTCCAGGAAAGAAATTGCCTGCGTTGCATCATAAGCCTCCACGTTCCATCATACAAGCCCTCGTATCGAGCCATGCATAATGTTACCGGAGGGGAGGCCGTCAAGCCATTTAAGATGTAACCCGACTCAGGAGCAGGAATGAGGAGGGTTGATTTGGGACACGCAGCGAGGTGGGAATACTTCCGGGT